>R18__coassemble_1402_pt1 | contig 32248 bp, 22 predicted proteins | sample R18__metabat2_high_PE_031 | metagenome-assembled genome bin R18 | reverse complement strand
CTCTTGGAGGTCATCAGGCAGTATTGCTCGAAGGTGATAGCCGAGAAGGAGGCACGGATGGCAAGGAATACTTCACCCAGCATGGGATAAAGCTAAACAGATGTCGGAATTGTTGCGTACATGTGCCAAATATCACAAATTTGAACTTTATAATGAACTTTTATTGAACTTTTGGATGAACTTTTAATTTATTTTAGTACCTTTGCACCGACAAAAATATAATTAAATTAAATTTCAGCATGTTAAACGCAAATGACATAAAAGAATTAGTTAGAGGAGGAGAGGGTTATAACGTGGATTTTAAACGTAATATTCCTTCTAAAGTTCGCGAACTTACAGAAGAAGTATGCAGCTTCTTGAATGCTGCTGGTGGATTCCTTCTTATTGGAGTGAACGACGACAATGAAATTGTTGGCGCCGAGATAGACAATGGCAAACGTTCTGCTATACAAGGTTCAATAGGCGAAATTTCCCCTATGTGCCATTACAGCATGTACGATGTTGATGTCGATGGAAAAAAGGTTTGGGTGATAGAAGTACCATCTGGTAAGAACAAGCCATATTTCTTCTCAGGCTGCGCCTATCTGCGTGAAGGCGCAAACTCCCAGAAACTGACAAATGTTGAGGAAATCAGAGACATGTTCCAACAGCATGAGCGTATCTATTTTGATGCGGTTCCGTTGCCAAAGGTAAATCTGATGACAGAACTGGATGAAGATAACCTACGCGAGTTCAAACGAGAGGCACACATAACATCCGATGTCGATAACCATCAAATACTTGACAGTCTGAAAGTCTTTGATGACAATGGTTCTCCAAAGAGCGGAGGCATATTGTTCTTCGACAAAGAACCTGAAAAGCAATTCTTTCATGCAGTCATTCGTTGTGTGCTGTTCAAAGGTGCTGACAAGGTTTACATCCTTGATGACAAAACCTTTGGCGGACCGCTACTCCAGCAATACAAGAAGGCAACGGAATGGCTGAAGGGCAAGCTTCAGGTTGCTTATGAGATACAAGGTACTGGGCCAAGAAAGGAAATCTGGGAGATCCCTTTATCCGTTTTCAAAGAGGCAATCATCAACGCGCTGTCCCACAGAGACTATTACGAACAAGGAGCATGCATTACCATCGAAATGTTTGACGATCGTGTGGAAATAACGAATCCCGGAACCCTGTTGCCTGCTGTGGCAAGGAACTTTGGGCGCAAGAGTCTTTCCAGGAATCCACTTATCTTTGGCCTTTTCACCAGAATGAATCTGGTGGAACAAATTGGCTCGGGAATTCCTAGGATGCGTGCCGAGATGCTCAATGCAGGTCTGCCAGAACCCATATACGAGACAGAAGGCTTGTTTACTGTCACATTCCGACGCCCCTTTAAGCCGGAATCGACAGCACTGACCGACATTCAGACAAAAGTTATTCAATGCATGAGACAGAACCCATCTTTGACTATGGAACAAATTGGAACGAGGCTGAACATTGGGCGCACCTCGGTTTACAACGAGATTAAAAAGTTGAAAGAGATGGGTGCAGTAGAACGTAAAGGACGAAAGCGAGACGGTGAATGGGTTGTAAGAATTTAGCCAGTGACTTACTTTCCATTATGAGTTCTGTTGTTTTGTGAGATTCAAGACACTGCAACTCCCGCATCGCCACAATGGTTGGTGTGTGGGAGAGCACAGTGGAATTCTGGGCAAAGGAGAAGCCAGAACTCTTGGAGGTCATCAGGCAGTATTGCCAGAAGGAGATAGCTGACAAAGAGGCACGGATGGCAAGGAATACTTCACCCAGCATGGGATAAAGTGGGAATAGGGCTGGGGAGAAAAGGGCCGCTTCTATTGTCTTAACAACATAGGGGTACTGGTCTGAGATTGGGGAGTACTATAAAGTAATCATCAAAATTTAAGGTTCATCCGACAAATGCGTAGGTTTGTCGGATGAACCTTGAAAATGAGGTCGTTTTAAGCACTTGGATAGAAAAAAAACATTAAAATAGCAAAAAGTCGTTAGAAAAACGACATCAAAAGTCATAAAAGTCGCCGGAAAATTGTATCTTTGCACCCGAATAACAATGCTGTAATATTATGACGCTAAAAAGGAAAATAACAGCAACATTAAAGAAATGGAAGGAACAACCGAACCATTTGCCGCTTGTTATAATGGGTATCCGACAATGCGGAAAAACTTATATATCCCAGCAGTTCGCAAAGGACAACTACAAGCATGTGGTTTATATTAACTTCATCAAACAAGAAGAAAGAAAGGTGGCTTTCTACGGTTCCAAGGATGCCGACACCATCATCCTCAATCTGTCGGCTCAGATGAGGAATGCGAAGTTCGTCCCTGGTGAGACCTGCATTATCTTTGATGAAATTCAAGATTGTCCAGAAGCCAGGACAAGTCTGAAATTCTTCAAGGAAGATGGTCGCTACGACATAATTGCTACAGGATCGCTACTCGGTGTACAGGGGTATGGACAGAATGAGAAAAGAAAACGAACGAGACATGGAGAGAAGCAGGAGAAAGGCAGCAATTCCGTCCCCGTAGGATATGAGCAGATTGTGGAGATGCACCCACTTGACTTCGAGGAATTTCTGTGGGCGAACAATATGAGTGAGGCAATTATCGACGTGTTGAAACGTTGCCTGACAGAAGAGACACCCATACCAGAGGGCATCCACGTGGCTATGAGAACGCTGTTGTTTCGCTATGTTGCCGTCGGTGGACTTCCTGCGGCTGTTAAAGCTCTGTTAGAAACTGGAAATATGAATGCAGTGGATGAGGTCTGGAAATCCATCCTTAAAGAATATCGATCTGACATGGTAAAGTATGCAGAAGAGAAAGACAAACCCCATATTCGTGCCTGTTTCAATGCTATTCCCAAGCAACTGGCCAAAGAGAACAAGAAATATCAGTATTCCAAGGTGGAAACGGGTGGACGAGGAGTCTTTTACAAAGACTCGCTGCAATGGCTGGAAGATGCAGACATCATCCGTCGGTGCTACAACTCCAACATAACAGGCCTTCCGTTGGAGGGCAACGCAATAGAAAATGTATTCAAAGTCTATACCGCAGACATAGGAATTCTGGTCGCTATGTTAGGATCTGCTACAAGAGCTGACATCCTTCAAGGCAATCTTGGTGGATATAAAGGGGCTATCTTCGAGAATCTGATGGCTGACACGCTTATCAAGAAAGAACAAAGCCTTTATTACTTTCAAAAAGACTCTGGATTAGAATTGGATTTTCTTATCCGATATAAAGGTGAGTGTGTACCTGTAGAGGTAAAAGCTAGAAGTGCGCAAGCTAAGAGCATAGCTACTGTCAGGAAGCATCCAGAGAAATACGGAGTGAAGCATTTCATCAAGTTCGGAGATTATAACGTAGGGCGCGACGGAGACTTGCTTACCCTCCCCACATACATGCAGTTCCTGCTCGACCTCGAACCCGAAGAAGTGATTTTGGAAGCGATAGACGCGGATGAACTTACACGTTTTGCAAGAGAATTTCTTGAAACGTAATCTGTTTGATCCGTGGTCATGGCGTTTTTCCTGCTGAGTTCTGTTCAGAATAGCAGTCAATTGAGCAAAAACCTGCGCAATAGACTATACTTCAATTATTTCAAAGACAGATTTGTCCACTTTAACGGGACAATAATGACGCAAATACTATGGTAATCAAACAAAATGGCTATGACGTCGAGTATTCCGAGAAGATTGACGACACCGAGCACTACTACGAGGTGCTTGACCGATTGGAGTGCGATGCCACCATCGAGGGCAAGATACACAATCAAGAAACAAAATACAGAATGATCCTGCAAGACCTGAGCCTCGAAGAACTCTGGCAGCTGTTCCCCATCGTCCTTGAACCACATAATCCCGAATGGAAAAACTGGTATGAAGACGCGCGGAAGAAATTGTTGCAAGTCATTCCTGCAAGTGCCCTTGCAGCCATACACCATATCGGCAGTACCGCTGTGCCAGGTATCTGGGCAAAGCCGATCGTAGATATTCTCGTAGAGTTGAAGCCGACGTCTGATATGGATGCCGTAGCCACAAAGATAGAGGATAGCGGTTGGTTTCGCATGAGCAGCAACGAACGTCGCATCTCACTCAACAAAGGCTATACTCCCGAAGGCTATGCCGAACGTGTCTATCATCTGCATCTGCGCTATGAAGGCGATAATGCAGAGGTTGCCTTTGCCGAATACCTCCGTCAGCATCCCGACGTTGCCAAGGAATACGAAGCCTTGAAACTCTCCCTCTGGCATAAGTATGAGCATGACCGTGACGGCTATACCGAAGCCAAAACAGCATTCATAACGAAACACCGAATACTGTGAGTTTTTGAAAGGGCAATACGAATAACAACTATATTCTTACTTTTTTGAATACTTTTTCCCTTGTTATACTATGACGCGTGTCTATAAACTCTTTATTCTTACTCTGTTTTCGACTATTTCTTCGTTTGCGCAGCAATGGCCTAAGTGTATCATGCGTGGCGATTATGCAGACCCTAGTATCATGCGCGAGGGACGCGACTTCTATATGACCCATTCCGCCTTCAACTACAACCCCGGATTTCTTATATGGCACAGTCGCGACCTGGTCAATTGGAAACCTGTTACTCGCGTCATAACCCAACGGGTTGTCATCGATGCTTGGGCACCCGACTTGTTGAAGCATAATGGCAAGTATTATCTTTACTATCCATGGAACGATCGTACATGGGTCTGCATCGCCGATAAGATTGAGGGACCTTGGAGCCCTCCCATTGAGGTGAAAGGCTCTCAGGGAATCGACCCTGGACATGTCGTCACCCAGGATGGCATGCGCTATCTGTGGGTTAACAACGGGAATATGGCCCCTCTGGACGATAAGGGCACGGCTTGTCTGGCACCGTTCCGTTCTGTATATCACGGATGGGACATCCCCAAGGATTGGGTGACGGAAGGCAAGTGGCCCGAAAAGTATCTCGAGTCGCCCAAGCTTACCTGGCATGACGGTTACTACTACCTGACATGTGCTGAGGGCGGCACGGCCGGACCTGCCACCAGCCACATGTGTGTCATGGCCCGCTCACGTAGCATGGAGGGGCCTTGGGAGAATTCTCCCTATAATCCTGTCATCCACACCTGGAGCGAAGCCGAGACTTGGTGGTCACAGGGACACGGCACACTCATCGACGATGCCGATGGCCAATGGTGGATGGTCTACCACAGCTATGCCAAGGACCTTCATTCGCTGGGGCGTATGACGCTGCTCATGCCCATGGAATGGACCTCTGATGGATGGTGCCGCGCATCCTATGACGCAAAACTGCCCGGCGATGCCGCCCCCAATTCTGCTCATGGCAACAATGCTTTCTTCACCGGCAAGGGGTCGTGGCTTAGCGATGACTTTACTTCGAAGAAGCTCGGACTGCAGTGGAGTTTCTACCAGGAAAACGCCATAGATGCTATAACTCTTGGCGGAGGCCGTCTTGTCATGTACGGCAAGGGTGATGGACCGTCCGACGCTCGCTATCTTTTGGTTACAGCCGAAGATCCTGCTTATGAGGTGTCCTGCGAACTGACTGTAGGAGATACACCAGCAGGGCTCATGCTCTATTACAACAAAGATCATTTCTGCGGCGTAACGGTAGATCGCGATCGCATCTATTTCTATGAGCATAACCACCCCACACAGGTGCTCGACAATAAATTCGGCGCCAGGGTCGTCCTTCGCTTGCGCAACGTCCGCAATAAGTTCACAGCTGACATTGCATCCAATCAGGCATCTCTAAGGAGGGGGAAAGGTGTGCAGAACCTTTGTTCCGACATCGACATCAGCGATATGAACCACAACCGTCTCGGTGCTTTTCTTGCGCTCCGCCCCGGGCTTATGGTACAAGGAGGCGGAAAGGCAGAGTTCCGACACTTCAGCTACAACGTGCTCGATGTCAACTGGGCTCCGCGGGCGAGGTAAGCCCTGTAGGGGCTTGCATCGTTGGGTGACGGGGGTTTACACCCCCTGCATATTATGTCGCCCCTACAGGGCTCATTTTGTGGGTGAGCCCCACAAACCGGGGGTTCACACCCCCGTCTAATTTATGTCACCCCTACGGGGTTTAGGCATGCGGACCAGGACATCCCAGAGGGATGTCCCCGTCGCATGCGTAATATATCCGTTCAATCCGTTCAATCCGTGGTCAACGTTCAATTCATGTTCAATTCGTGGTAATTCGTGTCCAATTCGTGGTAATTCGTGTTGTGTTATAGGGGCGACATATCCGGCACTTTTCCAAAAAAATGCTTCTTTTTCGCCTGCCGGAGGAAAAAGCCCTAACCTCTAACCTCTAACCGCTAACCTTTTTCCGTACCTTTGCACCATGATTCTACCACAAGGGTACGCAGCCTACCTGCGTCAGCACATCGACGATCATGTCGTGGACCGCATCATTGAGGGCTTGGACGAGGAGATGCCCGTGAGCATACGTCTGAATACACGACGGCTGGAGGGGCGCACCTTCGAGGTGGCCGACACCGACGGTCTGGTACCCTGGTGCTCCAGCGGCTATTACCTCAGAGAGCGACCCACCTTCACGGCCGACCCCCACCTCCATGCCGGCACCTATTATGTGCAGGAGGCTTCGAGCATGTTTGTACACCATGTGCTGCGCCACCTCATGAGGCAGGGTTTTGGTCCGCTCGAGAGGGCCCTGGACCTGTGTGCCGCCCCGGGAGGGAAGAGCACCCTCTTGCGCAACATCCTGCCCGACGAGTGTCTGCTGGTATGCAACGAGCCGCTGCGTCCCCGCGCCCAGGTACTGGCCGAGAATATGCAGAAATGGGGCGACCGTCGCGTCGTCGTCAGCCGTGCCTTTCCGTCGGATTTTGCCGATTTCGTCGAGGACTTCGACCTCATTATCACCGATGTGCCCTGCTCGGGCGAGGGGATGTTTCGCAAGGAACCCGATGCCGTGACGGGGTGGTCGCCTGCAGCCGTACAGCAGTGTGTGGAGCGCGACCGCAGCATACTCACCGACATCTGGCCCTGCCTGCGCCCTGGCGGCATCCTCATCTACAGCACCTGCACCATCAACCCGCAGGAGGACGAGGATAATGTGGACTGGATATGCTCGCACCTCGGCGGCGTGATCGTCCCCATCCCCGTCGAGGCCGAATGGGGCATCGTGGGCGACCTGCGCAAGAAGACGGCACAGCCAGAGTCGGCATCAGACCACCCTTCGCCCACACTACTCCCCTATTGTCATCTGCTGCCCGGGGTGGTGAGAGGCGAGGGTTTCTTCGTGGCTGCGATACGTAAGAATGCCGACATAGACGTCAGCGAATACAAACATCTCGGCCCACTCCCCCTCGATACCATCACCTGTCTCCCTTTGACTTGGCAGGACGAGGCGGAGCAGGGCCACGTCGATGTGGATCTCGGCACCGCCATCCGTTACCTGCACGGCGAGAGCCTCAACCTACCTGCCGACACCCCTCGAGGCATCGTCACCATCTGCTATGAAGGGCAACCGCTGGGGCCTGCCAAGAACATAGGCAATCGCGCCAACAACCTCTATCCCAAGGAGTGGCGCATACGCAGCGGTTACATCCAGGCACACAGCATCGTCAGCCAATCCAGGTAGCGACGCGATTGGTGAGGTCGATGTACTGCGCCACGGAGAGTTGTTCGGGGCGTTTGCTGAAGAGTGGGTCGGCGAGAAAGTCCGCAACATCACGGTCGGGGCACAGCTCGCCCAGAAGAGCACGCAGGTTGTTGCGCAGCATCTTGCGACGCATGCCGAAACATTTCTTCACCACACGACGGAACAGACGGGCATCGCAGCCCAGGTCTTGCACCTCGTTGCGGGTGAGGCGAATGACGGCGCTGCGCACCTTGGGAGGCGGATTGAAGACAGTGGGCTCCACGGTGAAGAGGTACTCGGGGGTGTACCATGCCTGGATGAGGACCGAGAGGATGCCGAAGGCCTTGGAACCCGGAGCAGCACAGATGCGCTCGGCCACCTCTTTCTGTATCATGCCCGTGCAGCAGGGGATCAGGTCTTTGAACTCCAACATCTTGAAGAAGATCTGACTGGAGATGTTGTAGGGGTAGTTGCCTGTGAGGACGAAGGGCTGGCCGTCGAAGACCTCCGCGAGATTCATCGCCAGAAAATCGCCACTGATGATGGCATCGGCCAACTGCGGAAAAGCCTTCTGGAGGTAGGCCACCGACTCGCGGTCCAGCTCCACGACACGCAGCGAACGAGGCTTGCTGGCAAGGTATTGCGTCATGACACCCATGCCTGGCCCTACTTCCAGCACGGGGAGGTCGGGACAGGCATCCACGGTGTCGGCGATGCGCTGCGCGATGCTTAAATCGGTTAAAAAATGTTGTCCGAGTGATTTTTTCGGCTTGACAGATCTCATGTTCGGAGGATTTTATGTATCTTTGCTGCGCAAAAGTACAAAAAAGATTAGAGGTTAGAGGTTAGAGGTGAGAGTTTTTTAGGTTAGAGGTTAGAGAATTTTGCATATTTGGCTCCGAAAAGGCGCTCTTTGCTCCCAAAATCCATGTCAAAGACCTTACGCACCATACTGAAGATAGCTCTGCCACTCCTGCTGGGAGGGGCCATCCTGTGGTGGATGTACCGCGGCTTTGACTGGGAAGGCGTGCGTGTGGCCCTGTCGAGCGAGATGAACTGGTGGTGGATGCTGGCCTCACTGCCCTTTGGGGTTCTGGCCCAGGTGCTGCGCGGTCTGCGGTGGAGACAACTGCTGCGACCCACTGGAGAAAGTCCGCGAGCGGGAACGGCCATCAACGCCATTTTCCTCAGTTATGCCACCAGTCTGGTCGTGCCCCGCGTGGGCGAGGTGCTGCGCTGCGGCGTGCTGAAGCGCTACGACGGCATCAGTTTCAGCAAAGGCATAGGCACCGTGGTGACCGAGCGCATCATCGACATCGTCATCGTGGCCGTGCTGTCGCTCATCGTCTTCGTGACACAAATCCCCGATTTCATCGCCTTCTTCCACGAGACAGGCATGAGTCTGCAAAGCCTCACCTCGCGCTTCACCCCCGCGGGCATCTTCGTCACCGTGGCCTCGGTGGTGGTGATAGGCATCATGGCGGTGTGGCTCCTGCGTCGTGCCCAGCTCTTCTCCCGCACACGTTCCACATTGGACGAACTGCGGCAGGGCCTGCTCTCCATAGCCCGCATAGAGGGACGCACCTTGTTCCTCGCCTACAGCATAGGCATCTGGGTGTGCTATTTCCTGCATTTCTACCTCACCTTCTTCTGCTTTGCCGCCACCCGAGGACTGGGCATCGGCGTGGCCCTGCTGGCTTTCGTCGTCGGCACCTTTGCCGTGCTCGTGCCCACCCCCAACGGGGCAGGTCCCTGGCATTTCGCCGTGAAGACGGTGCTGATGCTCAAAGGTACACCCAGCGACTTGGCTGCCCTCTTCGCCCTCGTCGTACATACCATACAGACCCTGTTGGTGGCCCTGCTGGGACTCTACTCCACCATACGCCTCTATTTCCTAAAGGCATCGATAGGATGTAAATGACCATAAATCAAGACGTAAATTTTAAATAGATGATATAAATCAATGATAAATCATGCATAAATGAGTCAGGACGAATTTTAGCAGAGGCGCTTCGCTTGAATCCGTGATAAATCTAGCATAAATCTATGATAAAACCTTTGAACCCGGTTCCTGAGCCTGTCGAAGGATGAACCTTTGAACTTTTGAACCATTTGAACTTTTGAACTTTAAAAAATACTACAACTATGACCATTCAAGACCTTCAACCCAAAGCCGTCTTCGTCAATTTCTACAAACTCACCCAAGTGCCTCGCCCCAGCGGCCATCTCGAGAAGATTCAGGCTTTCCTGCTGAAGTGGGCCGAGGAGCGCCATATCGAGGCCTTCCAGGACGGCGGTGGCAACATCGTGATGCGCAAGCCTGCCACTCCGGGCAAGGAGAAGTGCAAGACTTGTGTCATGCAGGCTCATATGGACATGGTGCCACAGAAGGAGGACAGCAGCAAGCACAACTTCGAGACCGACCCCATCGAAACCTGGATTGACGGCGAGTGGCTGAAAGCCAAAGGCACGACGCTGGGAAGCGATGACGGTATCGGCGTGGCCTGCATCATGGCCGTCTTCGAGGACGACACCCTGGTGCACGGTCCTCTGGAGGCCCTCATCACCAGCGACGAGGAGACGTGCATGTGGGGCGTGAATCATCTGGCTGCCGACACCCTGCACGGCGACATCCTGCTCAACATCGACCACGAGAGCGAGGGCGAGTTCACCATCGGCAGCGCGGGAGGCGTCAATGTCACTGCTTCGCTGGAATACAAGGAGGTGGAGACCGACCCCACCGATGTGGCCGTCAAAGTGAGCGTCACAGACTGTCGCGGCGGACACAGCGGGCTGGAGATCAACGAGGGACGCGCCAATGCCAACAAGTTGATGGCCCGTTTCGTGCGTCAGGCCATCAAGGACGACGATGCACGTCTGGCTTCGTTGCACGGTGGCAATATGCGCAACGCCATTCCCCGCTCGGCCGAGGTGGTGCTGACCATCCCCGCCGAGAACGAGGAGGACCTGCGCGAACTGGCCGATTATTGCCTCAAGACCTTCACCACAGAGTATCGCGGTGTGGAGGAGGAGATAGGCATGAGCGTGGAACGTGTGGAGGTGCCCGCCCTGCAGGTACCCGCTCCCGTACAGGACAACCTGGTCGATGCCATCCTGGCCTGCCACGACGGCGTGCTGCGCAACATACCCTCCATGCCCCACATCGTGGAGACGAGTTCCAACCTGGCCATCGTCAACATCGGCGAGGGCAAGGCCGAGGTGCTCATCCTGGCCCGCTCTTCGTCCGAGACGATGCTGGAACTGGAGCAGGAGATGTTCGAGAGCACCTTCGGCATGGCCGGCATGAAGGTGGAGTTCGGCGGAGGTTACGGTGCCTGGCAGCCCAATTTCGATAGCCCCATAGCAGCCCAGATGGCTGCGCTCTACGAACGCATGAGCGGCAAGAAGGCCATCGTGCAGGTGGTACATGCCGGACTGGAATGTAGCCTCATCGGGCAGGTGTATCCCAAGATGGACCTCGTGAGCTTCGGTCCCACCCTGCGCTCACCCCACACGCCCAACGAGCGTTGCCACATCCCCTCGGTAGGTCGCTTCTGGGAATTCCTCAAGCAGCTCCTGGCCGAGATACCCGAATAGAGCCAACGCCAACGCCAAAGCCAACAATCCCCCGCATGTTATTTCCAAAACGACACCTCTGCCTCGCACTCGTGGTGCTGGGCACCTTGAGCGCTTCGGCCCAGAGTTTCAAGGCGCTCTGGAAGGAGTATGACGCCGCCGTGGATGCAGGCAAGCCGCAGACGGCCTACGCCGTGGCTCGACGCATCTGGCAGAAAGCCGACAAAGAGGGTAGCACGACAGAGGGGCTCTGTGCCCGGTTGCTGGGCATGGAACAGCATAAGGAGTGGGCTGCCGACAGTTTCTTCGTGGACATCCAGGACATGGAACGACTGCGCGAAGAGGCAAAGGAGCCTGCCGCCAAGGCTGTCTATGCCTCGCTGCTGGCCGAGGCGTACGAGGGCAATCGGTCGCGGTCGCAAGCAACACATTTGGAGATCACTTCGACGGATATGCGCGAGTGGTCGCGCGAGCAGTATGACAGTGCCGCCACATCCAACTGGGGCCTCTCGCTGCAGGACCCCGAAGCGTTGGCACAGACGAGGAGCAAGACATGGCTACCCCTGGTGGTGCAGGACGAGACATCGGAGTACTACAAGCACGATTTGCTCCATCTGTTGTGGCAGCGGTGTCGGAAGATGGCCTACTACGGAGGGGTACGCGCTGCCTACGCCAAACGGCACAACGACAATGCCTTGCTGCTCCTGGCTCTGGACTCGATAGAGCAGTGTGCTGGCAGCACCGAGGCTCTGGAGCGGCTGAGGGTGCAGTATGCCTCGCTGCCCCTCTGCGCCGAGGTGTATCTGCGACTCATCCAGCAGTCCAACGATGATTCCCTCACGGTGGCCTTGGCCGAGGAAGCCATCAGTCGCTACCCACGCTATGCAAGGATACAGGCCCTGCGCAATGCCTTGCTACAGGCACAGCAGCCCCATATCTCGTGGCAGGAGAGCCGACGTCTCTACCCCGCAAAGACGTACCGCACACCCATCCAGGCAAAGAATGCCACAGCCCTCGATGTCACCATGCTGGAGCTGCCCGACACCTTCACCGAGGAGGCGTTGCTGGCCAGCGAGGAGAATGCCATCACCTACCTGCGCAGAGTGGGGCGGGAGGTAGCGACGTTCCACCACAGTCTCCCGTCTGCTCCCGCCTACAAGGAGGTGGACGACACCGTGGAGTGGACATCTGGCGCCCCAGGTATCTACGCTCTGCTGCTGACACCCTCGACGAAGGACAAGACCTACAAGAAGTCGTCCACCCCGACAGAGTATTACCTCTACCGTACCTCGCGTCTGGAGACCTTCTGGCAACTCGCTGGACAGGAGTGCGTGCTCACCGTGGTGGATGGCATGAGCGGACATCCCGAAGAGGGGGTGACGGTCAATGTCTTCAGCAGCAAGCGCTCCGAAAAGACGCTCTTCTACACGGCCGAGACAGACGAGCGTGGCTGCATCCGTTTCCAACGCGATGAAGCTCGAGGCACGACGTACCATTTGACGCTGGCACAGGGCGAGGATGTGTTTCACGAGACATTCCAGATACACAATACCCTCCTCGCAGACGGCTCGAGCATGGAGGCCAACGAGGAGCTCAGGCTCTACACCGACCGTGCCCTGTACCGACCCGGTCAGACCATTCATGTGGGTGGCGTGGCCTACACCCAACAACACTGGGATGCCGAGGTGGTGCGAGACAAGGAATACACCCTGACCCTCTACACCCAGGGCGAGGAACTGGCCAGACAGACGGTGCGAACCGACTCGATGGGTACCCTCGCGGCAGATTTCGTCATCCCCACATCCAAACTGCCGGGGCGCTACAGCATCAGCGCAGCAGGCACGAGTATCGGCGTGGAGGTGGAGGAGTACAAACGACCCACCTTCGAGGTGACGATGGATGAGGCTCCTGCCCTGCAGTGGCCTCAAGACAGTTTACGCCTGACGGGACGCGCCATGAATTTCAGCGGTAGCCCCGTCCGGCAGGGACGCGTCGTGGTGAAGCACAAGTTCAGACGACGTATCTTCTACTGGCAACAAACCGACATCGCTCTGCCCGAGACGACACAGCCCGATACGCTGCAGACCGATGACGAAGGGCGGTTCGAGGTAGCCATGACCCTCGGCGGCCTCAGCGAGGAGGCCCTGCGCTGGGGCATCTACCTCCACGCCGATGTCGAGGTGCTGAGCGCTGGGGGGGAGACACAGACCACCTCGTCGCAGGTGGAGCTGTGCAGCACACCGTTGCGTGCCACGATAGAGATGAACAGGCAGCAGGAGCGCGACCACCTCTCGCCCATCTCGGTGACACTGCTCTCCTCCACAGGAAAAGCCACAGATGGCGAGGTGGCGTGGAACATCACCCCAGCCGGGACAAAGGAAACGGTGCTGGACGGACGTCTCGTCAGCAACAAGACGCAGTTCGCCTTCCCGCTCGATACGCTCAAGAGACTGAAGAGTGGTCGCTACGAACTGCACATACACGCCACAGCGGCTGCCGACACGGCCCAGGCACACCACACGTTCTGCCTCTTCGGACTGGACGACACCGAGATGGTGATGGACGAGGATATCTGGTTGTACTGCCCCGACAAGGCCTTCGATGCCGAGCATCCCGCCCAAGTGCAGGTGGGTACGGCCCTGGACGATGTCTCCTTATATTATTCGGTCATATCGGGGAATGGCGATGATACCGAACCTGGCATGATGACGCAGGAGATATTGTCGCTGTCCCATGAAGTAAGGACATTGGAAGTGCCCTATCTGTCGCGATATGGCGATGGAGCAAAGGTGACGATTGCCTTTGTCAAGGACGGCAGGTTCTACACCAAGACAGTCTGTCTGACACTGCGGCAGCCTGCCTATGACCTCAAATGGCAGTGGATGTCGTTCCGCAACAGACTGCACCCAGGCGACAAGGAGACATGGACGCTGCGACTCACCCACCCCGACGGCACAGCAGCCTCGGCCCAACTGATGGCGACGCTCTACGACGCCTCGCTGGATGCCATCTGTCAGCGCAGCGCGTGGAAGATGACGGTCTGGCGCGAACACGCCATCGCCTCGACCCTGATATACCACTCCAGAAACTACAAGTCCACGGCACAGATGTACTTCGGGATACCCTACGCCAGCTGTCCGTCCATAGGGTATGACCACTTCGACGAGCGCTATCTCATGGGGCTGCAGTTTGGATGGGGAGGACGGTTCTTGTCTTTCGCTTCGGGTACGAGGCGTATGGCCAAGGCCATGGTCACCGACGATGCCGTCTTCTGCGTAGAAGAGGCACCTCTCGCCAATGAGAGTAATATGGTGGCTGAGGCAGTCGCTACGGAGAGCAATGGAGTGGTAGCAGGCCTGGCCCTGGCCGACGAGACACAGGAGGGACAAGGAGGCCGCACAGCCACCAGCACGGTGCGCAGCAACTTCGACGAGACAGCTTTCTTCCTGCCACGTCTGCACACCGATGCCCAGGGCGAGGTATCCCTCTCGTTCACCCTGCCCGAGAGCCTCACGTCTTGGCGCTTCATGGGCGTGGCACACACGGCCGACATGCACACCACGGCTCTGGAGGACGAGGTGGTGGCACAGAAGGAGATGATGGCGCACCTCCATCTGCCACGTTTCCTGCGTGTGGGCGACGAGGCTACGCTGCGTGCCACCATAGAGAACCTCGGCACAAAAGCCCAGGAGGGCAAGGCACGATTCGAGATTCTCGATGCCGAGACAGAGAAGGTCATCACGCAGGCGACACAGCCTTTCGCCGTCACCCCATCCGCAGAGGCAGTCGTCACGTTCGGCTATACCCCCACCGAGGAGTTCCCCGTCGTCATCGTTCGTCTCACCGCCACAACGAGCGATTTCAGCGACGGCGAGCAGTATTACCTGCCCATCCTCTCGAGCAAGGAATGGGTGACCGAGACCGTGGAAATCAATGCCGACGGACAAGGCAGACATACCACCGACCTCTCGGCACTCTTCAACAACAACAGCCAGACAGCCACCGAACGTAGGCTCACAGTGGAATATACGGCCTGCCCCATATGGACAGCCATTCAGTCGCTGCCCAGCATCAAGATGCCCGAGCGCGACGATGTCCTCTCGCTGACAACGGCCCTCTATGCCAATGCCCTGGCGTCGCATATCGTTCAGCAGATACCCCAACTGGGGACCCTCATGGAGCAATGGCGCAAGGAGGAACAGGAGGGAGGTACAGCCTTGTGCAGCCGACTGGAGCAAGACGAAGATTTGTGGCAGGTGCTGGCCAGCGAGACACCTTGGATTATAGAGGCTCGAGACGATAGCCAACGTCGCCACCAACTCGTCGAACTCCTCGACGACGAGGGCATGGCCTACCGTCTGACCGCCATCAGCAGACGTCTGGAGGCGCTGCAGCAGAAGGACGGAGGCTTTGCATGGTTCGAGGGGATGGCATCCAGCCGCTACATGACGAGCCGAGTCGCTCTGGAGTTGAGCCGACTCAAGGTGCTCGCAGGGGAGCATTTCGGCATCACCGACGATAACGTGGCACAGAACATGAGGTACATGCTGGACCAGGCCATCGGCTTCCTGGCCACGGAGATGAGTGCCACCGTGAAGGAGATGAAGGAGATGGAGGCACGGGGTACGACCATACGTACGAGCTACGACCACTTCCTGAACTACCTCTATATCGTGCATCAGGCAGCGTTCCAACCCACCAAGGCCCAGCAGGCCGACATCGACTACCTGCTGCAGCACCTCAAGGGTACGGTACGTTCTATGGACAACGACCAACGCGCCCTGGCAGCCATCGTCCTCCAGCAACACAATAGCCCCAAAGAGGCCCAGACCTACCTCACCTCGCTGAAGGAACACACCACGACGACACCACAGCGAGGCACCTTCTTCGATACCCCCAGCGGCAGTTTCAGTAGCATCGACGAGAAGATACACCACCACACCCTGGCCATGGAAGCCCTGACACTGGTGGCACCAGCAGACACCGTGACCCTACGCGGCATGCAACGCTGGCTGCTGCAGCAGAAACGCACACAGATGTGGGAACGTCCCATCGAGACGGTCGATGCCATCTATGCCCTACTCGTAGGGGAAAGACTGGAAGTGGCTGAGCATGCAGGCGACCGTCTGACCCTGTCCTTCGCCAACGGCAAAAAGAAGAGCCTCGACAGCAAGGACGGCACGGCGGGATTGGGATATGTGCGGCAGACTTGGGAACCATCGTCCCAGCCCAAGGTACTCACCGTGCAACGTCAGGCACGAGGTCAAGCATGGGGTGCCGTCTATGCACAATATCTCACAAGCACCACCGAGGTGACGGCACAGCACAACGGGTTGCAACTGCGTCGCGAGGTCTCGGCCACCCACCCCGCTCTCGGCGACAAGATGACCACACGCTATGTCATCACAGCCGACCGCGACTATGAATATGTCTGCCTCAGTGCCAGCCATGCCGCTTGTGCCGAGTCGGCGGGTCAGGTGTCGGGCATCCGCTATCAAGGCGGCCTGTTCTATTACATCGCTCATCACGACACACGCACCGACTATTTCATAGAGTCTCTGCCCAAGGGGACCTATCTGCTGGAGGAGACATCACACATCGACCGCAGCGGACAGTACCAGACAGGGACAGCCACCCTACAGTGCCTCTATGCCCCCGAATATCACGCCACCACGACCAACATCACACTCCAAGTATCAGAATAAGATGAACCGCACCTGTTTCGATCTCTCCAAACCACTCATCCTCGTGAGCAATGACGATGGCTACAATGCCGACGGCCTCAGAGCCATCGTGCAGGCCATACGTGGCTGGAGCAATGTCATCGTATGTGCCCCCTCAGGGCCACGGTCGGGCTTTGCGTGTGCCATCACGACAGGCACTCCCGTGCATCTGGATTTCATCGAGCAGGACACCGACTACGAGGTATGGTCGTGCTCGGGAACCCCCGTCGATTGCGTGAAGATAGCCTTGGAGAAAGTGTGTCCGCGCCGACCCGACCTGCTCATCAGCGGCATCAACCACGGCGACAACGCTTCCATCAGTCTGCTCTACAGCGGCACGATGGGTGCTGCCTTCGAGGGATGCATGAAGGGCATCCCATCCATCGGCCTCTCGCTCTATCTCAAACGCGGCATGACCTATGCCGAACACCCCGTGGACGAGGCCACCCTGCAGGCCACCAGTATGCTGTGTCGCAAGGTCATCGAGCAGGGGTTGCCACCTCATGTGTGTCTGGACGTGAACTACCCGCTCGACGTCCCGTTCAAGGGATGGAGACTCTGCCGACAGTGCTGGGGCAGTTGGAGTGCCGAATGGAACGACGCCGAGGAGAACACCGACAGCACCCATCGCAGTTACTTCCTGACCGGAATATTCACCAACCTGGAACCCACCGCGACAGACACCGACATGCACGCCCTGTCACAAGGTTTCTGCTCCATCGTGCCCGTCACAGCCGACCTCACCGCCTACGACACCTTAAATTCATTGCTCGGCACCGACCATGGAACTCTTGAACTCTTGAACCCTTGAACTCTTGAACCCATGCGTTACTACCTCATAGCAGGCGAAGCCAGCGGCGACCTCCACGCCTCCCACCTCATGGCAGCGCTGAAGGCCGAAGACCCAGCAGCCGTGTTCCGCTGCTACGGCGGCGACCTCATGGCAGCACAGGGAGGCGAGGTGGTGCAGCATTACCGCGACCTGGCCTATATGGGGGTCATCGATGTGGTGATGCATGCACGCACCATCCTGCGTGGCTTGCGCCGCTGCAAGGAGGACATCACGCAGTGGCATCCCGACGTGGTCATTCTGGTGGACTACCCCGGCTTCAACATGAAGATAGCCCAGTACGTCCATGCCCACCACCTCTGCCCCGTATATTATTATATCGCGCCCAAGATATGGGCATGGAAGGAGTGGCGCATCCGTGCCATTCGCCGCGATGTGGATCAACTCTTCTCCATCCTACCCTTCGAGGTACCTTTCTTCGAGAAGAAACACCACTACCCCATCCACTACATCGGCAACCCCACCGTGGACGAGGTGTCCCGTGCCATCTCGTCACCCACAGATCTCGCCACAGAAGGGGAGGGTGACAAGCCTTGCATCGCACTCCTCCCTGGCAGCCGCCGTCAGGAGATACGCGACAACCTCTCGCGCATGCTCCTTGCCGTAGAACCCTGGCAGGACGACTACGACATCTGCATCGCTGCCGCTCCCAGCATCGACGAGGCGTTCTATCGCGACATCCTCTCTGCCTCACCCCTGAGAGAGAAGGTAAACATCTGCTTCGACAAGACCTACACCCTCCTTGCCCATGCCACGGCGGCCCTCGTCACATCGGGCACGGCGACACTGGAGACAGCACTCTTCCGCGTGCCACAGGTGGTGTGCTACTACATGAGGATAGGGCGGATCGCCACATGGGGACGACGGTGGGTGCTGAAGATACCCTACATCTCGCTGGTGAACCTCATCGCCGACAGCGAGGTGGTGCCCGAACTGGTGGCCGACCGTATGACCGCCGTGGGCTGCCGCAACCTCTTGTCCGACATCCTCCCCGGAGGTGCCAGGCGCGAGACGATGCTCCGAGGCTACGACGAGGTGGCACGACGACTGGGAGAACCCGGAGCGCCACAACGTGCAGCACGACTCATGATACAACTCCTTCGCTCATGAACACCACAACCCTACTTCGCGACTTCGGTCACATACAGGACATTCCGCACGACAAGATATTCGTGCTCGTCGATGAACATACCCGCATGTATTGCCTACCCATCTTGCTGCAGGCACTGTCCGTCCCCAACGAACACATCATCTGCATCCCTGCCACCGACGAACACAAGGACATCTCCTCCCTCACCACAGTGTGGACTACCCTGAGTCAGCAGGGTGCCACACGACAGTCGTTGCTCGTCAATCTCGGAGGGGGCATGGTGACCGACCTCGGAGGCTTTGCTGCCGCCACCTTCAAACGAGGCATCTCCTTCGTCAACATCCCCACGACCCTGTTGGCCATGGTGGATGCAGCGGCAGGGGGAAAGACAGGTATCAATCTGGGAGGACTGAAGAACGAGGTGGGTGCCTTTGCCCCAGCAGAGGGTATCGTCATACACACGCCCTTCCTGCGCACACTGGACAGGGAAAACATCCTGAGTGGTTATGCCGAGATGCTCAAACATGCCCTCCTCCACAACGAGGAGATGCTGACGCGCCACCTCACCTTAGACCTCGATACACTCGACGAGCATACCCTGGAGACACTCATCCACGAGAGCATGGAGGTGAAGGCAGCCATCGTGGCATCGGACCTTCACGAACAAGGGCCACGCAAAGCACTCAACCTCGGACACACAACGGGCCATGCCTTGGAGAGCCTCGCTCTGGAGAAGCATACGCCCATCCTCCACGGCTACGCAGTGGCATGGGGACTAGTAGGTGCCCTGTATCTCTCCACGACACGGCTGCATTTCCCCCGCCAAACAATGTATCAGGTCGTGCAATTTGTGAAGGAATACTACGGCACACCAGGCATCACCTGCAAAGACTACGACCGTTTTTGTGCCCTCATGCAGCACGACAAGAAGAACGATGCCGACCACATCCGTTTCACCCTGCTGAACGGCGTCGGTGACATCCGCATCAACCAAGCCATGTCGCACGACGACATCCTGGAGATGCTGGACTACCTCCGCGAGAATCTATAACCCTCGAAAAACGGGAAAACCGACATTGCCAGAAACCACAGCCCCCTAACATATAAGCGGCACCTGGATTTGCTCGTCCAGATGCCGCTTGATATTATAAAGGTGAGAGCGCTGACCTATGCCTTGCCAGCCTCGTCTTCCTTCTTGTTCTCCTGCTCGTAGCCATAACCGTAGCCGTAGCCATAACCATAGGCCTTACCGTAGCCGTAGCCGTAGCCATAACGCTTGCCGTAGCCGTAGCCATAACGCTTGCCGTAGCCGTACTTGCCATAGCCATAGCCGTAGCGACGGTCGGAGAGGTCCACATCGTTGACGACGACACACACCTTCTTCACGGCTTCCATCTCCTTGAGGTCGTTGACATACTCGAAGGCTGCCTTGGGCGTCGAACCCAGACGGCATATATAGAGCAGCACATCGGCATGCTGCGAGATGATGTTGGAGTCGGAAATCATACCGATAGGAGCAGTATCCAGAATGACGTAGTCGTACTGAGCCTTCAACTTATTGATGGTCTCGCCGAAGATGGGACGTGATACCAGCTCGGTGGGGTTGGGAGGTATGCTTCCGCCGAAGAGGATATCCAGGTTGGGCGACAGTTCGCTGTGATAGATGAGGCTCATGAGGTCGGCCGATTCGGGATGGCTGAGGTAGTTGGTGATACCCTTGGCCGACTTGGGCAGACCGAAGGCCTTGTTCAGACCAGGCTTGCGGATATCGGCACCGATGATGAGCACCTTCTTGCCCAGGTAAGCAAGCGAGCAGGCCAGGTTGGACGAGACGAACGACTTACCTTCGCTAGGAATACTGGAGCTGACCATGATGACATTCTGTCCGCCTTCGAGCATGAAGAGGACATTGGTACGCAGGTTGCGGAAAGCCTCCTCCATCATATTGTTCTTGTTCTCGCGAACGACAAGCGAACTATTCTCCACTACCACCGACTTGCTTCGAGGCAGTTCGGCCACACAAGGCACCGTGGTGAGCTTGGCCACATCCTCGGTCGTCTCTATCTTGTACTTGAACATATCGCGCAGATAGATGAAGGCAATGGGGAGTCCAAGACCGAGAATCAGGGCGATGAGCATAATCATAGCTCGCCTGGGCGATACGGGCGACACACCACTGAGGGGACGTTCCACGATGCGGCAGTTGTTGGCGGTGGAGGAGAGGTTGATGGCATTCTCCTCGCGCTTGCTCAACAGGGTGGTGTAGAGTGCTGCCTTGATGTTCTGCTGACGGCTGATGTCCAGGAACTGCTTCTCCTGTTGAGGAGCGCTGCTGATGCGGCTGGCAAAGCGACGTGCCTCCTTGTCCAGGTTCTCACGAGTGATGTTCAAGCCCTTGAGCACACTCTCCACCGTCGTCTTGACAGTCTTGAGCGAGGCATCGACGGCCACCGTCAACTGACGTACGGCGGGGTTGTCGTCGCTGGCCGTCTGCTGCAGCTTGCGACGCTCGATGATGAGGGCATTATAGTCCGAGATGGCCTTGGTGAGGTTGGCATCGGTGAGACCCACATTGGCTGGGATGACCTCGCCGAAGTTCTTGGGATCGTTGATATACTGACGCAGGAACTGCACCAGACTGATCTGCATGGCGTTGTCGGTACGCAACTCCTCGTAGCGGGAGTTCTGCTGCAGAGCCAACTGGGCATCGCTGCTCAGGTCGGTCAGACCCGACTGCTGCTTGAAGGAGGCCATCTGGTCGTCGGTCTCACCCAGTTCGCTATTGATGATCTGCAGACGTTTCTCGATGAAGTCGGCCGTACGGCGTGCCACCTCGTTCTTCTCGTTGTTGGCATCGGCGTTGTACATCTCCACCAGACGCGAGATGAAATCGACACCCAGTTTGCGCGAGTTGGTATTCAGACCGATGGCTGCGATGGTCGTCGTCTTGCTGGTGAAGGAGACGGTGAGGTTGGCCACGATGCCACGGGCACGGGACAGAGGTGTCTGGATGATGGTCTGCATCTCGAAGTCCGCGACGGGCTCGTCAGAGGCGGCCTTGGTGACGGCAAAGAGGGAGTCGGTCACCTGAATCATACCCAGCGGGGTGGCCCAGGTGGCAGGGAAGGTCTTGAATGTCTTTGTGAGTTTCTGCTCCTCTTTGCTCTCGGCATCGAAGTAGGTGAGCTCGCTCACCAGTCCATCCTCGGCACTATACTTGCTGTCGATGACGATACCGCTGGTCAACTCGTTGGCCGTCTCGGCATCCATGAAGAACTTGAAAGGCTCGGCGCCATAGAGGGGTGCATTGTAGCCCGTCTTGCGCTTGAGGTAGGAGTGGCAATAGATACCCATGTCCGATACCACTTTCTCCACCAGTGTGCGCGACTGCAAAATCTCCACCTCGTTGTCGAAGTTCGTGGTCATCGAGATCATACCGATGGTGGCCAGAGCTTGGTAGTCGGAGTTCTGCTGAGCAGCTTTGGCCTTATCGTTCTCCTTGATGAGGACCGATGCCGTGGTGTTGTACACAGGTGTCTGGAAACGCAGCCACACATAAGCCAGGACAAGACATACAATGGCACTGGTCAGAATCCAAGGCCAGTAGGCCAGATACTTGAGTACAATGGCAGCCAGGTTCGCTGCCTCGATGCTGGCATCTTGTTTGTTGTTGACGAGATCTCTTTCGGTAATCATATCTGCGTAATTTTCTTTTATCTGGAGTAAGAGGTGTTACCTGAGGATGTTCACGAGCAGCGAAGCGATGGAGATGAGAATGGAGGTACCGCTGATGAAGTAGGACGTGATGTTGCCCACCTCAGAGTTCTTGGCCTTGGTCTTGTTGGGCGTCACATAGACGATATCGTTCTGCTGCAGGTAGTAGTAGGGCGAGTTGATGATGGCGGGATCGTTGAGATCCAGCTCCACGATGCTGCGCTTGCCCGAAGCATCCTCACGCAGCAGTTTGACATTCTTGCGCAGGCCGTGGATAGTGAGGTCGCCTGCCATGGCCAGAGCCTCGAGAATATTCACTTTCTCGTTGTTGACGGTGAAGGTTCCGGGGTGGTTCACCTCGCCCATGACAGAGATTTTGTAGTTGGACATGCGCACAGTGACGATGGGCGTCTCCTTGAGGAAGGCACTCAGCTTCTGCACCAGCATCTGTTCGCACTGTGTCTTGGTGAGACCAGCCACATGAATGGTTCCCACCTGCGGGAAGATGATATTGCCGTCGTTGTCCACGAGGTACTCAATCAGCGAGGCCTGCGTGGTGAGTGTGTTTCTCTGTTGCGTATTGTAGCGTGTCTGGGTGATGAGGTTATAGGGAGCCGATGCCTCGGGGTCGCTGGTGTTGACAACGATGGTCAGCAGGTCTTTGGGCATAATCTTGGCATCGTACAACTCTTGCACGTTGTTGGTGTAGTCGATGAGTTCCGAGTCCTGGAAATAGGGGACTTGCTTGTAGGATTTGCAACCTACAAAGAAGAGGCACATGACGAGCCCGAGAGGTAATAGCTTTTTCATATTCGTGAGAGTGATAGTTATCTTTTGGGGATTTCGCGCGGCAAAGGTACAAAAAGTCAATGGTCAATGATCAACAGCGGGCGGCTTTTTTTTCGTCAATAGCCAATTTCTGGGCATTTTTTAGAGGAAAGAACTGTTTTTTTCTACATCACGCCTGTTTTTCCTAAAGGAAACACCTTATGGCCACATACGCTTCGGGGGGCGTGTCAATGTCGTGCATGAGAGCCTCAATGGGGCACATGCCATCACCCTGGCGGTTGATGATATAAGGCACTCGCTGACCAAAGGCACAGGGGATGCCAGCCTCTTGCAGAACCTGTGCAGCCGAGTCGCTGATGACATCGGCCCACACCTCAGACACACCGCCATACACCATCAGCAGGGCCGCCCCCTTGCCAATGACTTTGTCGGCTACCAGGGCACCTTGCAGCAGGGCGGGAGTATCCGCGAGGAGCGTCATCAGGTCGGCCACGCCACGGCGATGAAACTCCGACAACGTACCATCGGCAGAGCACGTCACACCGCGACAAGCGTGCGTGTGCAAGTAATGTGTGAGGTTCTCAATGTTCATGATTGCGTCGTCGTCCACGCCCTCTCCCCAGTCGTCCATGACGTATGGGAGGTCTGGCGGTCTTGGTCGTATGCTCGGCAAGGCCTTCCACATAGATGGCGGCAAAGGGTGTGGCAGGACATGCCGACTCACAGGCACCGCAGCCTATGCAGAGGCTGTCGTCCACCTTCGGCACCATGGGCGAGAACTCGTCCTCCTCGTCCAAGGCTCGCATGTGGATGGCACGCGACGGACAGGCATTGGCACAGTCACCACATCGCTTGCCCTCGGTGACAGCCAGACAGTTCTCCTGCACCCACACGGCATGGCCCACCTGCATCTTGCGTTTCTCCTCCACAGTGAAAGGCAGAATACCACCAGCGGGACACACCTCGCCGCAACGGGTGCAATCCTCCCGACAGAAGCCCTGCTCAAAGGTCATCGTGGGCTTCATCAGCAAGTCGAGGCTGGTACTGGGGGTGAGAACATGGTTGGGACAGGCAGCCACACACAGCTGACAAGCCGTGCAGTGTTGGTCCAAGTGAGCGGCCGAGAGACTTCCGGGAGGAGTGATGGGTGTGGTGCGTTTGGGGGCTTTTTTGTCAAGAATCTTAGCTGCCATGGCGTTGACTTTCTGAGCCTTAGTACGCAGGGTGGCCCCAATGGCCAACAGACCACCTGTGAGAAAGGCGCGACGACCTGTTTCGGTGGCGGCAGCGGCATTACCTTTGACTTTGGCTGAAGAACGACGCCTGCGAGCTCCAGCGTGAAGAGCGGGAATGTCATAACTGATTGCGTGGGTACTGCAAGCATCGATGCAGTTGCCGCAAACCACACAACGCGAATAGTCTATGCTGCGCGTTTTGGAGTCCAGGCACCCGCTCTTGCATTGGGTGGCACACAGGCCACAGGCCTTGCACTTATCCTCGTCGATGTGGATACGCAGCAGGGAGAAACGCGACACCAAGCCCAGGGTGGTCCCGACGGGACAGATGGTGTTGCAGTAGGTGCGTCCACCCCACCACGCCAGGACACCCACGACCACGAACGTGCCTCCAGCCACAACCACGGCAGGCCACACGAAATCGCCTACATACCATGGCCGTACCAGACTGGTGAGCATACGACCATAACTGCTGTAAGGGGCCAGCAACATCACGACGATACCCACATGAGCCAGAATCATCACGACATAGAGCACCAGAATGGGGTAACGCAGCCAGCGTTGCTCGGAGGTATAATGATAGCGTCCTTTTTTCTTATGAGGAGAGCGGTGGAGATGGGCGAGGATATCCTGCAAGACACCCAAGGGACACAGCACCGAGCAATACACCCGACCGAAGACAAACGTCAATGCCGCCACCAGAGCGACAAGGCCCCAGTGATGCCCCAACACGGCAGGCAGCAGTTGCACCTTGGTGAGCCAACTCGCATACGGTAGCACATGCCCCGAGACATCAAGGAACAGTGCCGTCAAGACGACAAGGCTCAATGCAGCCAATATCCTGCGTGTGATTTTCAACATAGTGTTCTGCGAATTACTCAGTCTTCAACCTCCTGGGCTTCCTCCACTTCGTCCTCGCCATCAGTAGCCGTGAGGGCCTTGCGCTTGTTGACGGCGGCAACGACCAAGATACTGATCTCGTAGAGCATCCAGATGGGCAGCGAGACGACGAAGAGGGTGATGGCATCGCCTGTGGGGGTGATGATGGCCGCCACGATGAGGATGACGACGAAGGCCTGCTTGCGGAATTGCTTCATCCACTCCGCCTTGAGGAAGCCGAACTGCGCCAACAACCAGGCGATGACAGGTATCTCAAAGACGATGCCGAACACCAGACTCATGATGAGAAAGGTATCGACATAACTGCTCAGGGTGAGGAGCGTCTGCACGGTGGAACTGACACTGTAGGTACCCAGGAAGCGAATGGTGAGGGGAAAGATGAGGAAATAGTTGGCCAGGACACCGACGACGAACATCAGGTAGGCCGACCCCACCAGACGCACCGATACACGCCGCTCGTTGTCGTACAGCGCAGGCGAAATGAAGCGGAAGAGGACATAGATGACATAGGGCGAGGCCACAAAGAGTCCCGCCAGCAGCGCCACCTTCATGTGGATAAAGAACTGCTCGGTCAGCTGGGTGTTGACAAGCTGCAGTTCAAACTCGTCGGCACCCAGCAGTCGGTAGGTGGGGAAGTCGCTCTGCTGCGGCCACAGGACGATGTCGAAGAGCCATTCCTTCAGACAGAAAGCCCCGATGCCCATGACGACCGAGGCCACCAAGACACGGATGATGCTCCCCCGGAGTACGTCGAGATGGTCCCAGAAGGACATCTGCTCGTCTTCCATCACTCGCTCTTCTCGGTCTTGTCGTAGGTGTTGGTCGTGGACTTCTTCTCGTCCTTCTTCTCGTCCACCTTGAGGTCTTCTTCAATGCCGGCGACACCGTCCTTGAAGCTCTTGACACCCTTGCCCAGACCCTTCATCAGTTCGGGGATTTTTTTACCTCCGAAGAGCAGAAGGACAACCAGTGCGATGATGATAATTTCTTGTGTTCCCATAGTTTTTGTCTATTGTTTTTATTTTTGGCGCAGCAAAGATACAGAAAAGCGGGCAGTCCACGGTCCACGGTCCACGGCTTTTTTACATTTTCGGCAGGAAAAAGCCCATTTTTTGGCTGCGTAACCCTATTTCCAACATAATCTAACCCAGTCGAACCATGTACCCGAAGCATGGAAGCCCTCCTGCTCCATGGCGGCACAGATGGCCAGGCGGTAGGTGATGTGATGGCCCACAGGACGGAGCACACACAAGTAGTTGAGGGCATCTTCCCGTACGGCTTCGACATAGCACGAGGGCACGAAGACAGCCAATCCGACACCTTCCTCCAAGTCCTCGGCAGCTTTGTCGGGAATATTCACACCCCACGAAGCACCGAGGGCACCTGCATCGTCGGTCGTGATGAATCCCTCGTTTTGGAATTCCAGCTTCTGTACACCCGTGCAGAAGAGGTCATCGTCGGTCTCACCCATCAAGTCAATATCCACTTGCACATCGCGATGGCCAGCATAGAGGGTGTAGCGCTGACGCATCTGCAGGAGATGGCCCTGATAGGCCCAGTCTTGGTCGGTCACCTCCACGATGCAACGCACAGGACCGTCGGCGATGATGCGCTGCCCGCGTGTGCGCACACTATCTACATAGGTGGGCTGCTCCTCTACATAACCTCTGAAACTGGCGGCTCCTACACTCTGACCTGCAAAGAGAATGTCGCAACCCTTGCCGGCAGCGATGTCTTCGCGGGTGGAATAGAAATGGGTCTCGTCTAGCACCAACTGGGGATAAGGCTTGCCGTAGATATCTATGCTCTGACGGTGGTCCATATAGACTCGGAAACCCACCAACTCCGACTCCCACTGGGCCCCATGACCGTAGATGGCGTTGTAGGTATCCAGGGCAGGGGCCGAACCCTTGAAGGTGATGGAGGTGATCTCGGGGTACTGGAATTTCTGGTCCCACAGCTTGAGGAAGGCCCGCACACGAGGGGTGTAGGCTGTCTGCTCGCCGTAGTTGCGACAGGTGATGTGGAAAGTGTCGGTAGCGCCAGCCTTCAGCGTAGCGGTGAAGACGAGTTCGTCGGCCCGTCCATCATCGTCGAGGTCATCCCACTGACAAGGAATTTCCTCGTCGCCGCGCATCACCACGGCCGAGGCCAGCCGAAACTTACTGGAGAGTTCATCGCCGAGATTCACCACGACGGGACGGTCGGTCTGGTCGTCATCAGTAGGGTTGGCGACGACGACATCCCATGTTTTTTCCTTGTTTCCCGAGCAGGCAACCAACACGACAAGAGGGAGGAACAGAGACAGAAACTTTTTCATAAGAGAAAAGGCTAAAAGGTGTGAATGGTCTTTTTGATGCAGCAAATTTACGAAAAAGAGAGGGAGCGGGTATCAAAAAATCCGGAAAATCGCAATGGAACGGAATTATTTTCGTAAGTTTGCACGCAATTTACACCAACAACGACGAATACCATGGCCAAAAAGTGTCTTTTCCTCTCCGCTCTCGTCCTCGCATCATCCTTCATGGCTTGCTCCGACAAGAAACAGGAACAGAATGTCGAAATCAACGATTCCACGACTCCGCTCCACCTACTCAAGCCCGCCTACAAGACACCCTATGGCGAGGTGAGTGCCGATAGCATCACCGAGGCGCTGCAGACTATCTTTGCCTACATCGAGGAACAGACGCCCCACCGCGTCGTGGACTCCCTGGGTCAGGAGGTCACCGACCTGACCGACCTGCCCGAAGGGGCTCAGGTGGAGAAACTGGCCTTCCGACTCTCGTCCTACGAATGGGGTGTGACCTATCAGGCCCTATTGGCCGCCTCCGAGGCTACGGGCGACGAGCGTTACCGCGCCCTCGTAGAACGCGAGTTCCGCTTCATCGAAAAGGTCACCCCTGCTTTCCTGCAACGCTATGGCACAGAGGAACACTGCCCCGACAACCAGATGGCTCCCATCCTCCGTCCCCGCGCCCTGGACGATTGCGGAGCCATGTGTACGGCCATGATGAAGGCTACGATGGGACAAGAGACACCGCTGACCGACATCATCGACAACTATTTCGCATTCATCGAACACGGACAATACCGCCTCTCCACGGGCGACAACGATTTCCTCTTTGCCCGCCACCGTCCACAGCGCAACACGATATGGCTGGACGATATGTTCATGGGCCTTCCCGCCCTGGCCACCCGCTCGCTCTATACGGGAGACCCACACTACCTCGACGAGGCCATCACCATGTTCTGGAGTTTCGTACGTCGCATGTGGGTGCCCGAGAAGAGAATCTACCGACATGGCTACGTCGAGGGACTGGCCCAACAACCCACCTACCATTGGGCACGCGCCAATGGCTGGGCCATCCTCACCACCTGCGAACTGCTGGATGCCCTCTCTCAGGACGACCCACGCCGTGAAGCCATCCTCGGTCAGCTGCGCGAGCACATCGCCGGACTGGCAACCTTGCAGAGCAGCGAGGGCTTCTGGCATCAACTCCTCGACCGCAACGATAGCTACCTCGAGACATCGGCAACAGCCATCTACTGCTACTGCATCGCCCACGCTGCCCGACAAGGATGGGTAGAGCCCATCACCTACGGACCCGTAGCCCAACTGGCATGGCATGCCGTACGCAGCCAGATAACACCCGACGGCAAGGTACACGGCACCTGCGTAGGCACAGGCATGGCCTTCGATCCCGCCTTCTACTACTACCGTCCCGTGAGCGCCGCAGCAGCACACGGCTATGGTCCCACTATCTGGGCTGCTGCCGAGATGCTGCAACTCCTCAAGACATGGCATCCGCGTACCAACGACAGTGGACTGCACTACTACGACAAACCTCAAGATAATCCCGCGCCGCTCTTCTACATCACCGACGATGCCCAGGGCGAAGAGGTGCACTGGTAACAACGACTTCACCCTCGCACATGATAGACCGAACCACTGTCGAACGCATCCTGGACGCAGCCAAGATCGAAGAAGTCGTGGGCGACTTCGTCACCCTGCGACGTGCTGGGGCCAACCTCAAGGGGTTGTGTCCTTTCCACGACGACCGCACCCCTTCCTTCATGGTATCACCAGCCAAGAATATCTGCAAGTGTTTCGCCTGCGGCAAGGGAGGTACGCCCGTACATTTCATCATGGAACACGAGGGGCTCTCCTACCCCGAGGCACTCCGCTACCTGGCTCGCAAATACAACATCGAGGTGCAGGAACGGGAACTGACCAACGAAGAACGGGCCGCCGAGAGCGAGCGCGAGAGTCTTTTCGTCCTCAACGAGTGGGCACACGGATGGTTCCAGTCACAACTCAACGACACCATACAGGGACGAACCATTGGCCTGGCCTACTTCCGTCAGCGCGGCTTCCGCGACGATATCATCAAGAAATTCCAACTGGGTTTCTGCCCCGATAAGATGGATGCTATGTGGCAAGCAGGCGTTGGCAGCGGCTACAACGGCGACCTCCTCATCAAGTCGGGCCTCTGCATCAAGAACGAGACGACACACCGCGTGTCGGACCGCTTCCGCGGACGTGTCATCTTCCCCATCCACAAAGACAGCGGACGTGTCGTGGGCTTCGGCGGACGTGTACTGGCCAGCGCCACCAAGGGGGTGAGCGTCAAATACCAGAACTCGCCCGAGAGTGCCATCTACAGCAAGTCGCGCGAACTCTACGGACTATACTTCGCCAAGAAAGCCATCCAGAAAACCAACGTCTGCTATCTCGTCGAAGGCTATACCGATGTCATGGCCATGCACCAGAGCGGCGTGGAGAACGTGGTGGCCAGCAGTGGGACCGCCCTCACCTACCAACAGATACAGGCCATACACCGCCTCACCGAGAACATCGTGGTCATCTACGACGGTGATGCCGCTGGCATCAAGGCCTCGCAACGAGGCATCGACATGCTTCTGGAACAAGGGATGAAGGTGCGCCTTCTCCTCCTCCCCGACGAGGAAGATCCCGACAGCTTCGCACGCAAACATACCGCCCAGGAGTTTCAGGAATATCTGGCTGGTCATCAGGTGGACTTCATCCGCTTCAAGACCAACCTGCTGATGCAGGAAGCACAGAACGATCCCATCCTCCTCTCGCGGCTCATCAACAACATCGTAGAGAGCATCTCCGTCATTCCCAACGAGATAGAACGCACACTCTACATCAAGGAGACCTCACAGATGCTCACCATGGACGAGCGCATCATCTCGCGCGCCGTGAGCAAGCGACGCAAGGAACGCTACGAAGAACGTCGCAAGGCCGAAGAACGCAATGCCAACCTGGCTGCCAACACGCAGAAGCCAGTGTCCGCAGGAACATCGCCGACAGAGACACCCGACACCTCTCCTGCGCCTCAGACATCAACGGCCTATGCCATACAACCCGAGGTCATCATCGCCTCCACCTCATCAGAAAGTCCCCTTTATGCTGCCGAACGCCTACTGGTGCAAGCCATCATACGTCATGGCGAGAAGACGATGGGCGAGATGACAGACGACGAAGGTCACCAGCGCCCAGTCTCCGTTCTCGAGTTCATCGACTACAGCCTACATAAGGACAACATGCAACTGGAGGTACAGCAGTTCCACCACATCTACGCAGAGGCTGTCCAGCACATGCACGATCCCCATTTCTGCTGTAGTCGCCACTTCACCAACCACCCCGACCCCGAGGTCAGCACGCTGTCATGCGAACTCTGCTACGAACAGGAGAACCTGAGCAAGATGTACGAGAACGACACCTCCTACAAACCCGAAGGAGAACGTCTGCTCAACCTCATCCCACACATCATGGCAGAGTATAAACTCGCATACATAGAGAAAGTCATCCGCGGCATACAGAAGGAACTCGCCAACCCCGAAATCCTGCGCGACAAAGAGCGTACCTACGAAGTGTTACAACGTTTCAACGATGCCAAGGCAGCGCAGATCCAGCTCAGCAAACAGTGCGGCAACCATATCTTCGGAAAGAAGTGACACCGCCACTCGCTGAACGATTTGAGCAAAGTTAGAGCAGATTACTGACAACAAAGCTACCCAAAACAGGAGAAAATAGCCTATTTTGGGTCAGCAACGCAAAAAAACCGTTGACCGTCCGCCATTGACTGCCCGCTTTTTCGTACCTTTGCAGCACAATAAAACACTAACCTCGGGTAACACCCGAACTAAAACAAATCATATTATGGCTTATGTAATTGGTGATGACTGCGTAGCATGCGGCACCTGTATCGACGAATGTCCCGTTGGAGCAATCTCTGAGGGCGATCCCAAGTATTCCATCAACCCCGACGAGTGCACCGAGTGTGGCACATGTGCCGACGCTTGTCCCTCTGGCGCTATCAGCCTCTAAAGAGACAACACCACACATTCACGACTACGTCTCCCATCCAGCAGTGGACCGGGAGATTTTTTTTGCTACTCACACAGATACAAGGACAAAAAGAAGACGGAACAGTCCAAAAACACCTTTTTTTTGGTCGCGAAGGAAAAAAAAACGCCACACATGCATCACAAGTCAGAAATAATGCTTACCTTTGCACCCGCAAAAGAGAAATGGCGGGATAGCTCAGCTGGTTAGAGCGCATGATTCATAATCATGAGGTCATGAGTTCAATCCTCATTCCCGCTACATGGCAGCAATCAGTCAAGCACTGGTTGCTGCTTCTCTTTCTGGACGCTTCTCTCTTGAAAGTTGGCGGCTACCTACTGCATTTTGCACGTCTGCAAAAGC
>R18__coassemble_1373_pt1 | contig 33955 bp, 28 predicted proteins | sample R18__metabat2_high_PE_031 | metagenome-assembled genome bin R18 | reverse complement strand
TTCTTTGTTGGGCGTTGAGAACGTGTTCTCATAAGACCACACAAAAAATCCTCTCAAGCACCAGAATATCGGATCAATTGTTGTCCGTTGTTGGTTCAAAAAATCCGCACATAAATCAAATCAATGGATAAATCTTAAATAGATGATATAAATCCGTGATAAATCCAGCATAAATGGGATAGACGGATTTTAGGAGAGGCGCCTCTTCGAGGCTTGGATCCGTGATAAATCGGGCATAAATGGGTGATAAAGCATCACGCAGAAATCGCAGAAATCGCAGAAATCGCAGAAGATGATTCCTTTTATTCCTTGGTTCTGCGTGCCATCTTCTTGGATCTGTGATAAATCCAGCATAAATCTGTGATAAAAGCCTCATTGAGGTCCATTTTTTCGGAGTTTCGTGTCGTTTTTCGGTCGATTTTTTGTAACTTTGCGCCCGAAATACCTCGAAAAGCGTGAAACAATACCTCGATTTGCTCCGTCGCATCCTCGACGAAGGCGCCGTGAAGACCGACCGCACCGGTACGGGCACGCGCAGCATCTTCGGACATCAGATGCAGTTTGACCTGCAGGACGGATTCCCCTTGCTCACCACCAAGAAGTTGCATCTGCGCAGCATCATACACGAGTTGCTGTGGTTCCTCTCGGGCGACACCAATATCCGCTACCTCCGCGACAACGGCGTGACCATCTGGGACGAGTGGGCCGACGAGAATGGCGACCTGGGTCCCGTGTATGGGCATCAGTGGCGCAGCTGGCCCGACTACCAAGGGGGCACCATAGACCAGATAGCTCAGGTCATAGACCTCATTCGGCATCACCCCGACTCGCGCCGTATGCTCGTCTCGGCCTGGAACCCTGCCGAGGTGGACCAGATGGCGCTGCCACCCTGCCACTGCCTCTTCCAGTTCTATGTCGCCGACGGACGGCTGTCGCTCCAACTCTACCAGCGCTCGGCCGACACCTTCCTGGGCGTGCCCTTCAATATCGCCTCCTACGCCTTGCTGTTGCTCATGATGGCTCAGGTGACGGGGCTGCAGCCAGGACGTTTCATCCACACCACGGGCGATACACACCTCTACCTCAACCACATAGAGCAGGCTCAGCTGCAACTCACCCGTGAGCCGCGACCCCTGCCTCGCATGATACTCAACCCCGACGTGAAGGACCTCTTCGATTTCCGCTACGAGGACTTCCAACTCGAGGGCTACGACCCTCATCCCCACATCAAAGCTGCTGTTTCGGTATGATCACACTCATTGCTGCCGTGGCGCAAGATCTCGCCATCGGCCTCGACAATAAACTGCTGTACTGGTTGCCCGACGACCTCAAGCACTTCAAGGCCCTCACCACGGGCCACACCATCCTGATGGGGCGCCGCACCTTCGAGTCGCTGCCCAAGGGGGCTCTCCCCAACCGTCGCAATATCGTGCTGAGTCGTCAGCAGGGCTATGAGGCGGCAGGAGCCGAGGTGTTCGCCTCGCTGGAAGAGGCGCTGCAGCATGTGCAGCCCGACGAGGAGGTCTTCGTCATCGGGGGCGAGAGCGTCTATGAACAGGCCCTGCCCCTTGCCGACCGTCTCTGCCTCACCCTGGTGGAGGATACCCCCGACGAGGCCGATGCCTTCTTCCCCTCGTGGAACATGATGGAGTGGAATGTCGTGGCGCAGGAGTGTCACGATACCGACGAGCGTCACACCGTGCCTTTCTCGTTCGTGGATATGATACGCGCATGACCAAGAGATACCGAAATATCGCGCTTGCCCTCCTGGTGGGCCTCGTCGTGGGACTGACCCTGGCGGCGGTGCTCCACGATGTCTTCGTGCGTACCTCCACCGATGCCTCGTGCATGTCGTGTCACGTCCATCCCGAGAGCGACGCTTCGTGGCAGCAGTCCAAGCACTGCATGGGGGCTACGGGGACGACGACCTCGTGTGTGGCGTGTCATCTGCCACCCCAGGAAGAGACATGGCGCCATTTCTGGACCAAGACACGGCTGGGACTCTCCCATCTGTGGATCTATATGACCTGCGACAGCATAGACTGGCAGAGCCGACAGGGACTGGAGCATGCCGTGGAGATTGTAGATAACGCCTCGTGCAAGGCCTGTCACCAGAACCTCCTACCCCAGGGCATCACCGACGAGGGCATCGCCGCCCACCTGTACTACGAAGAGAACGAGGAGGCCCTGGCTCTGCAGTGCATCAACTGCCACCTCGATGCGGGCCATTACGATCCCAACTACGTACATGAGGGGAATAAGGAGTTCGGCAACGCCGATATCTGGAACACCAACGATACCATCTATGCCGAGCCAGCAGTGGTGACCACTCTGGCCGACTACACCGAGACCGTGCCGGGCACGCATGTCAGCATCGCGATGCGGGCCATCCCTGCCGGCCGTTTCATGATGGGCAGCGACGAGGACGAGGCCTGCAGCCGTCCCGACGAATACCCACGTCACGAAGAGCATGTCGCCGCTTTCTTCATGAGCGAGACGGAGGTGACCTGGGCCCAGTACTGGGCATTCTATGTCGAGACGATGTCGGAAGGTCGTACCCCTCCCGCCCAGGTCTATGCCAACAACAGTCGCGAGGATGTGGATGCCGTGGCAGGTCCCACACCACCCTTCGGCACCCCCGACCAGGGATGGGGCATGGGCGAACGGCCCGCCATCACCATGACCTATTACGCTGCCGAGACGTTCTGTCAGTGGCTCTCGCTCAAGACGGGCAAGCATTACCGTCTGCCCACCGAGAGGGAGTGGGAGTATGCCGCTCGTGGCGGACAGGACACGCCCTATTTCTTCGAGGGCAAGGCCAGCGACTTCACCGAGCACGGACTGTGGAACAGCCTCTTCGGAGCCAAGACGACCCCCATCAGCGACTATGTCGTCTATGCCGCCAACAGCCACAACCGCACCCAGGAGCCCAGTGCCGTACGGGCCAATCCCTTCGGACTGAAGAATATGCTGGGCAATGTCATGGAATATTGCTCCGACATCTATGCACCCTACCCGGGCTCGACAGAGAAGATAGACCTGCCAGAAGGACCCCAGCGCGTGGTGCGCGGAGGTTGCTACCGCGACGATGCCGCCGATGTACGCTGCGCCTCGCGTGGGTATGTACACCACGACGAATGGCTGCGCACCGATCCCCAGAACCCCAAGAGCATCTGGTGGTACTCCGATGTCATAGGCATAGGTTTCCGCATCGTATGTGATGATTCGCATCTACAAAAATAACATAATCATGGACAGAAGAGACTTTCTACAGAAAACAGCTAAACTGGGTTTGGCATCGGCTGTAGCCCCCGCATTCCTCACGGCTTGCAGCAAGAAGAGCACGCTGACGCCGCTGCGTAACCCCGAGGATTATTACCTCCCCCAACTGACCGACAAGGCCGTGGAGGGTCGCGAGCTGAAGGTGGGCATCGTGGGCTGTGGCGGTCGTGGTCAGGGCGCTCTCTACGACCTGCTGGAGGCAGCCGATGGCATACGGGTGACCGCTATGGGCGACCTCTTTGCCGACAAGGTGCAGGACCTGCGAGCCGCGCTGGCTGCCGACAAGCAGCAGGAGGTGGCCGAGGACCAGTGTTTCGTGGGCTTTGATGCCTACAAGAAGGTCATCGACTCGGGCGTGGACATGGTGGTGCTGACCACTCCTCCCGTGTTCCGTGCCACACATTTCCAGTATGCTACGGAGAAGGGCGTACACAGTTTCCTGGAGAAACCCATCGCCGTGGATGCCGTGGGCTACCGCAGCATCATCGCCACGGCACGTCAGGCCCAGGCCAAGAAGCTCAGTGTCGTCACGGGTACGCAGCGCCGCCACCAGCGTTCGTATGTCGCTGCCTTCGAGAAGATTCAGCAGGGCATGATAGGTCAGATCACCGGCGGACAGGTGTACTGGAACGGTGGCATGCTGTGGTATCGCACCCGCGAGGAGGCATGGTCTGACATGGAGTGGATGGTGCGCGACTGGGTCAACTGGAAATGGCTCAGCGGCGACCACATCGTGGAGCAGCATGTCCACAACATCGATGTCTTCAACTGGATGACGGGTCAGCACCCCGTATCCGCCTCGGCTTTCGGCGCTCGCCATCGTCGTGTCACAGGCGACCAGTTCGACCAGTTCAGCGTAGATTTTGAGTACCCCAACGGTGTTCACCTCCACAGCATGTGTCGCCAGATCAATGGCTGCAGCTGCAGGATCTCGGAGTTCATCGAGGGCACCAAGGGTCGTTGGGACAGCGAGAGCAACGAGATCAAGGACCTCGAGGGCAATGTCCTCTGGAAATGGGACGAGGAGGCCGCACAGCAGGAGTTCAAGCAGCACAATCCCTATGTGCTGGAGCATGCCGACTGGGTGAGCCATATCCGTCGTGGCGAAGCACATGAAGAGGCTACGGCTACGGCCGAGTCGAGCCTGTGTGCCGTGATGGGTCGCGAGTCGGCCTACACGGGTCGCACCATCACCTGGGACGACATCTCGGCCTCGCCCCTCAACTACCTGCCCGAGCATCTGGAACTGGGGCCCGTAGATATGAGCGGATATACCGTACCCACTCCGGGTGAATAAAAATTTTATCATGAAACGCAGAACATTCCTTCAGCATTCTATGGCTGCAGCGGCAGCCACGACAATATCGTTGGGTACCCCTCTGACAGCCCTCGCCTCATGCGCCCCTGCTGCCAAGAAGAAAGCCCAGACACCCTTGCGCCTGTCTTTCCAGGAGTGGACGGCACCGGGAGAGAGCCTGGCCGAGCGTCTCGACTACATGGAGCAGCACGGCATCGTGGGCTTCGAGCCTGGCGGCAACGGTCTGGCCAGCCGCGTCGATGAGATCCAACAGGCCCTCAACGGACGTGACATCAAGGTGTCGGCCATCTGTGCGGGTTTCGGTGGCTTCATCCTCGCCGAGGACCCTGCCGCGAAGGCCGAGTTCGACAGCACCATGCGCGAGATTGTGGCTGCAGCGGGCCAGCTGGGTTCGGTGGGCGTCATCATGGTGCCTGCCTTCAACGGCCAGAAACCCTGCATGCCCCACACCCTCGACACCCGCAAATACCTGTGCGAGCAGTTGCATGAACTGGGCGAGTATGCCGTGGCACACAACACCACCGTCATCCTCGAACCCCTGAACCGTGGCGAGGCTTTCTACTTGCGTCAGGTGGCCGATGCTGCCGCCATCTGTAGGGACAGCGACTCCAAGGGTGTGAAGTGCATGGGCGACTTCTGGCATATGCAGGAAGAGACCTCCGACTATGCCGCCTTCATGGCTGCCGGCGATGCCCTGCAACACGTACATATCGCCTCGCGTGGTGCTCGCGTCACCCCAGGCGAGGATGGCGAGAAGGACGACTACCGCGAGGGTTTCCGTGCCCTCAAGGAGATGAACTATGCGGGCTATGTGAGCTTCGAGTGTGGCTGCCGTGGCGACAAGGCCGTGGTGCTCCCTGCTGCCCTCGACTTGCTGCGTAAACAGTGGGAGGAGGCATGACGGGACGGAGGACACGTCTGTCGCTGCTCGGTTGCCTGCTGTTCGTCACCCTCGTGATGGGGCTGACGGCGGTGCCACTGCACGAGTTCCTCTACTTCCGCATCCTGCTGGGACTGATCGTCCTGGCTGCCCTCTGGGCCTGGGCGAAAGAGGTGAGGCAAGCCCCACTGCTGCGGCTCGTGGCTCATGGCGGCTTCGTCTGCTTCGTGGCAGCCTCGCTGGCCTCGTTGCCCACCAAACGGCAGGTGACGGTGGTGGCCTACCCCGACATCCCTGTCAACTTCGGCATGACGGGGCACAGCCAGCAACTGTTGCCCTTCGCCCTGACCCTCCGCACCTTCAGCGATGAAGGGGGGTATGCCTCGGCGCTGAGCCTTGGCGGTCACGATGACACGGTGCGTGTCAACCACCCTGTGAGCCACGACGGCTGGAAGATCTACCAGATGGGAGGCGATGCCACTACGGGACAGAGTACGCTGCTCTGTGTCCACGATGCGTGGGAGAGGGTGCGTGCCATCAGTCTCTGGCTCATCCTCGTGGCAGGAGCCTTGGCGGCCTTGGCCCGTCCCCTGAAGCGTGGGATGTGGCAGGCGGCGGTCGTCGTCCTCATCTTCGGCGTCTATGCCTATGTCGTCATCCTCCGGCCGAGGCTCTTCCACACTACCGTGCCTGTCCTGCAGAGTGCGTGGTTTGTGCCCCATGTGACAGTCTATATCCTGGCCTATGCCGTCATGACGGTAGCCACCCTGCGCAGTCTCTTCGGTGCCACGCCTCCCCGAGGGCTGGTGCGCATGGGATGGGGACTCCTCACCATGGGCATGGTGATGGGAGCACTCTGGGCCAAGGAGTCGTGGGGCGATTTCTGGGGATGGGACCCCAAGGAGACGTGGGCCCTTGCCACCTGGCTGGCCTACCTCATCTACCTGCACGGCGGTGCTGAGGCCAAGCGCTGGCAGGAACGTCTGCTCCTCGTCTTCGCCTTCCTGCTGCTGCAGATGTGTTGGTGGGGCGTCAACTACCTCCCCGCTGCCAGCCACAGCGTACATGTATATTAGGTGTGTTCTATAAATTCTACGTTTAAGAAACGACACTCTGGTCATGAAAAAGAAAACGACATATCTCTTACTGCCCTTGGCACTGATGCTGCTCGCCTCGTGCCAGCAGAAGAAGGTACACGGGACTCCAGCCCCCATCCTCGTGGAGACCGAGGTCCTGGTACCCACCACCATGCAGGGTCGTGCCACCTATGTGGGACGCATCGAGCCTCGGTCCTCCACCTCGCTGAGTTTCGTGAGTGGGGGCTATATCCAGGCTGTTGCCGTACATGAAGGCGACCGCGTGCAGAAAGGACAACTCGTGGCCTCGCTCGACGAGTCTTCGGCACAGAGTGCCCTCAAGGCAGCCGAGGCCATGCTGCGGCAGGCCAAGGACGGTTACGGTCGCAGCGAGCGTCTCCATGCCGAGGGTGTCTTGCCCGAGGTCAAATGGATAGAGATACAGACCAAGGTCACCGAGGCACAGTCCACCTATGAGGTGGCCAAGGAGCAACTGGCACATTGTCGCCTCACCGCCCCTTGCAGTGGTGTCATAGGGTCCATCTTCAAGGTGGTGGGCGAGGCCACCTTGCCCGCCATGCCTATCGCCACCATCCTCGATATCGATCAGGTGCAAGTCGTTGTCTCTGTCCCCGAGAAAGAGGTGATCCGCATCGATGCCTCCACGCCAAGCACCATCACCGTGGCTACGTTGGCCGACAGGACCTTTGCTGGTGGCACCATCACCAAGGCTGTCACGGCCGATGCCATGACGCATACCTACGACATCCGTATCGCCCTGGCCAATCCCGACCATGCCCTGCTGCCTGGTATGGTCTGCGAGGTGCAGCTGGATGCCGATGCCGCCGTCCCCGTTCTCACCGTGCCCGTACGTGTCGTTGGACGCGATGTAGAGGGGCGTTCCTTCGTGTGGACTGTCCGTGATGGTTGTGCCCACCGCACCTCTGTGGAGCTGGGCACGGTCTCGGGCTCGCGCATTCAGGTCACCAAGGGTCTGGCAGCGCAGGACAGAGTGATTGTTGCCGGCTATCAGAAACTGGGTGAAGGCACCCAAATCGTGGAACGACCATGAGATTCAACTGGGTGGCATGGTTGATGCGCAACTATCGCATCACTTTTCTGCTGATAGGCATCTTCTGTCTGTTGGGTATCTTCGGCGTGCAGGTCATGCCCAAGGATGAATTTCCGGGCTACACCATCCGTACAGCCGTCGTGGCAGCCGTCTATCCCGGTGCCACCTCGGAGGAAGTGGAGGAGCAGGTGGTCAGGCCGTTGGAGCGTTATCTCTTCACCTTCAGTGAGGTGCGCCGCGACCACACCACCAGCACCAGTCAGAATGGTGTGGGGTTGCTCTTTGTGGAACTCAACGAAGAGGTCAGCAACAGCGATGAGGTGTGGAACAAGATCAAGCATGGTCTCAACACCTTCAAGGCCACTCTGCCCTCGGGTTGTCTGGCCATCGTCGTCAACGATGACTTTGGCGATGTGAGTGCCCTGCTCATTGCCTTGGAGAGCGACACCCGCAGTTACCGCGAACTGCACGGCTACAGCGAGGCTCTCCAGGACCGTCTGCGTCGGGTGCCCTCGGTGAGCAATGTGCGTTGTCTGGGCGACGTGCCCGAACAGATCACCCTCACCGTGGACCGTCAGCGGCTGGCCGCCTACGGTATCGGGCAGACGACGCTCATGCAGGCCCTGAGTGCCCAAGGCCTCACCACCATGGCTGGCACCGTCTCGACCCCCATGTCCAATGTCTCCATCCATGTAGCTCCCACCACGACCACCGAGGACGATATCGCTAACCTTATTATATATATAGGTGCCGACGGCGAGACGGTCCGTGTGCGCGATGTCGCCACGGTCTCGCGAGGCTACGACATGAGCGGCGGCTATATCCAGAACAACCAGCACCCCTGTATCCTTCTCTCGCTGGAGATGAGTCCGGGCAACAACATCGTGCAGTATGGCGAGGAGGTGCAGGCCGTCCTCGACGACTTCATCGCCCATGACCTCCCCGACGATGTGAACATAGCCCGCATCGTGGATCAGCCCAAGGTGGTGGATATGTGTATCCAGGATTTCCTGGTGAACCTCATCGAGTCGATGCTCGTCATCATCCTCGTGATGCTCGTCCTCTTCCCCCTGCGAACGGCCCTCATCGCTGGTCTCACCGTGCCATTGAGCACCTTCATCAGCATAGGTGTCATGTACTTGCTGGGTATCCCCCTCAACATCATGACCCTGGCTGGTCTCATCATCGTGCTGGGCATGATCGTGGACAACTCCATCGTCGTGCTGGATGGCTATACCGAGTACATCGACCGAGGTATGAGTCGCTGGCATGCCGCTGCCGAGAGTGCCCGCCACTATTTCGCCCCCATGGCCTTTGCCACCCTCTGCATCTGTGCCATGTTCTATCCCTTCCTGCTCACCATGAATGGTATCCTGCGCGAGATGATTTATTTCATCCCCGTCACCATCACCATAGGCCTGGTTGTCTCTCTCCTCGTGGCCGTCGTCGTCATCCCCAATATGGAGTATGCCCTCATTCGGCCGCGGCGGAGCACCAAGAAGAGCATTACCGACTATGTGCAGCAGGGCTATGAGCATGTGCTGCGGTGGGTCTTCGGCCATGGATGGCTCACCATCTTCCTGGGTGTGGTCCTCGTCATCGCCTCTCTCTTCATCTTCCCGTTGCTCAAGATACGCTTCCTGCCCTTCAGCGACCGCAACCAGTTTGTCGTGGAGGTGTTCCTCCCCGAGGGTAGTGGCATCGACGAGACGCGAGCCGTGGCCGACTCCATCTACCGCATGCTCGATGCCGACGAACGTGTGCTGAATATCACCACCCTCGTGGGTTGTTCGTCGCCTCGTTTCCAGATCAGTTATGCCCCTCAGATGGCAGGGCCCAACTTCGCCCAGCTCATCGTCAACACACCGTCCAACGAGACCACCGTCGATCTGCTTCACGAGTATGATGTCCACAGCAACGATTTCCCAGGAGCCTACGTCCGCTACAAGCGTCTCGATTTCCAGAACTTCGATGCCTTTGAACTGCGCTTCTATGGCGAAGACATCGACTCGATGCAGTACTGTGCCGACCAAGTCATGGATGAGTTGCGTCGTAACCCCGACCTGGAATGGGTGCGTACCAGCTACGCCAGCCCCATACCCCATGCCGACATCCTCCTCGACCCCGTAGCCTCGGCACAGCTCGGCATCACGCGTACCCTGGCCCAGTTGCAACTCACCCTCAGCACCGGCAGCATCACGCTCGGCTCGGTGTGGGAAGACGGCTATGCCCTTCCTGTGGTGCTCAAGGACAGTAGGCAGGACCACCTCGACTACTCCTCTCTCGGCGACTTGTCCCTCACCTCGATGCCTCACGATGCACGACTCACGGCGACCCCCATCCCCCTGCGTCAGGTGGCCCAGGTGCAGCCTCGCTGGTCGCCTGCCAAGATTGTACACCGTGGTGGCGAACGCTGCATGACCGTCACGGCAGAGCCTCGCTGGTATCTCCTCACCGACCCCCTGCAGCCCGTCTATGAGGATTATGTGCGCGAGCATGTGCGTCTGCCCGAGGGTGTGCGCTTCGAGATGGGTGGCAGCGTGGAGAACAATGCGGCCATCATGACTCCCGTCATCAAGGGCTTCGTCATTGCCTTCGTCATCGTGTTCTTCTTCATCCTCCTCAACTTCAAGAACTACAAACTCACCCTCATCAGCCTTGTCTCCATGCTCCTCGCCGTGCCTGGTGCCATGCTGGGGCTGTGGGCCATCAACCGCATGATGGGTGTCACGGCCATCTTCGGCTTTGTCACCCTCATGGCCATGATCATGCGCAACGAGATACTCATCTTCGACCATGCCCACGGCCTGGTCACCAAGGGGTGGAGTGTGCGCGATGCCGCCTATGATGCCGGTCGCCGACGTATGGTGCCCATCTTCCTCACCACCGCCACTACCGCCGTGGGTGTCATCCCCATGATTCTGGCAGGCTCGTCGTTCTGGATGCCTGTGGGGGTCACCATCTTTGCCGGAGGCATCGGCATGCTCGTCCTTGTCGTCACCGTCCTGCCTGTCATCTACTGGAAAATATACGAAAACCATCATGAGAAATAGAATCTTCATCGTCGCCCTGTGTGCTGTTGTCTCTCTCGGCATGTCGGCCCGCAAGGTGCGCCCCACCAGCGGCAATCCCATCCTCCCCGAGTTCCATGCCGACCCCGAGGTGATGTATTCGACCCAGACGCACCGCTACTACATCTACTCCACCACCGACGGCGCTCCTGGTTGGGGCGGTTACTACTTCACGGCTTTCTCGTCCAAGGACCTTGTCGAGTGGCGTCACGAGGGTATCGTCCTCGACCTCGGCACCGACCAGGTACCGTGGGCATCGGGCAATGCCTGGGCACCGGCCATCATAGAGAAAGAGGTGGACGGCCACTACCGCTACTATTTCTACTACAGTGGGCACAACATCAGCCAGGATCGCAAGGCCATAGGTGTCGCCGTGGCCGACAGTCCCACAGGGCCTTTCCGCGACCTGGGCCACCCCATCGTGGACCATGCTCCCGAGGGACATCGTGGCGGTCAGCAGATAGATGTGGATGTCTTCCACGACCCCGTCTCGGGCAAGGACTACCTCTACTGGGGCAATGGCTATATGGCTGTGGCCGAACTCAATCCCGACATGACGAGTATCAATGAGGCTACGGCCCGCATCATCACCCCGCGTGGTGGTACCCTGCAGGACTATGCCTACCGCGAGGGCACCTATGTCTTCTATCGCAATGGTACCTACTATTTCCTGTGGAGCGTAGATGACACGGGGTCGGCCAACTATCATGTTGCCTACGGTACCTCTATGTCGCCCCTCGGTCCCATCACCGTGGCCGCCGAACCCATCGTGCTCATCCAGGACCCAGCGCAGCAGATTTACGGCCCAGCCCACAACAGCGTGCTTCAGGTGCCTGGTCGTGACGAGTGGTACATCGTCTATCACCGCATCAACCCTGCCTACATGTCGCGCGACCGTGGTCCCGGCTATCATCGTCAGGTGTGCATAGACCGTATGACCTTCGATGCCGACGGTCGTATCCTACCCGTGCAACCCACCCAGACGGGTGTCGGTGCCGTCAAAGTCTCTCACAAGAAGTAACCCATGTCGTATCCCATGCACCATACCTCCCTCATTCTGCGCCTCGCTCTGCTGCTCTGCCCGCTGGCCATCATGGCTCAGCCTGCAATGGAGATGGATGGCAGTGTCGTCAATATGGGCGACATTCCTTTCCAGGTGGCTCGTCGTGTCTCCTTCGACATCAAGAACACGGGTACCTCGCCCCTGCTCATCCACGACATCGTCACGGCCTGCGGATGCACCCAGGCCGAGTGGGACAAGAGTCCCATCCTACCCGATGAGACGCGCATCATCCTCGTCACCTACGATGCTGCTGCCTTGGGGTCGTTCCACAAAGAATTGGAGATTTACACCAACGTGCAGGATGAGCCCTACTATATGGCGCTCGAGGGACGTGTCGTGGAGGACGCCGTGGACTACGATGCCATCTATCCCGTGGATATGAACGGTCTCCGCACCTCGCACACCGACCTGGATTTCGGTATGGTACACCACGGACAGACGTCTGTTCTCGAGTTGCCTCTTGTCAATACCTCGCGCGATACCTATTCGCCCCGTGTCATGCATGTCCCCCACTTCCTCGAAGTCGCCTTCGAGCCACGCTACCTCGTATCGGGCCGTATCGGCAAGGCTACCTTCAGTCTGCTCGGCGACCGCCTCAACAACTACGGCATCCACGAGACCACCATCTACCTGGCTCGCCACGAGGGTGACCAGATAGGTGAGACCAACGCCCTACACCTCCGTGCACTCGTCGTACCCGACTTCAGCAACCTCAGCGAGGAGGAACTGGCTCAGGCACCTCACCTCAGCCTCTCGGCCGACACCATCCCTTTCTCCCTTGGTGCCAAGCGCAAGAAACAGACGCAGCAGGTCATCCTCCAGAATACGGGCCAGCAACCCCTCGTCATCAGTCGCATCCAAGTCCTGGGCGAGGGCGTCGGCATCAGCCTCGGTCGTAAGACCATAGCCCCTGGCGAGCAAGCGAGACTCAAGGTGACGCTGAAGACGACCTCCTCGGCCAATCCCAGAGTCCTCATCATCACCAACGACCCCACCCATCCCGCTCAGACCCTTGAACTCTTGAACCTCTAGATATCATGCAACATCCCGAAAATAGTGAAGAATACCGTGGCCTCACGGTCAATAGCGGTGTAGAACAACCTGCCATCGTCAACCCCTACCTCAACCGCAGTCGTTTTGCCCGCCACAGACTCAGCGTCAACGACTATGTCGAGGGCATACTCAAGGGCAACATGACCATCTTGGGACAAGCCGTGACTCTTGTCGAGAGCACCCATCCCGCCCATCAGCAGGTGGCGCAGGAAGTCATAGAGAAATGTCTCCCCTACAGTGGCCACTCCGTACGTATCGGCATCAGTGGTGTCCCCGGTGCCGGCAAGAGCACCAGCATCGACGAGTTCGGCATGCATGTCCTTCGCGAGAAGGGCGGCCGTCTTGCCGTCCTTGCCATCGACCCCAGTTCGGAGCGCAGCAAAGGCAGCATCCTCGGCGACAAGACACGCATGGAGAAGCTCTCGGTCCACCCCGACTCCTTCATCCGTCCCAGCCCCTCGGCAGGCTCTCTGGGTGGTGTGGCGCGCAAGACACGCGAGACCATCATCCTCTGCGAGGCAGCCGGCTTCGACAAGATTTTCGTGGAGACAGTGGGAGTGGGGCAGAGCGAGACAGCGTGCCACTCCATGGTCGATTTCTTCCTTCTCATTCAGGTGGCAGGGACGGGCGATGAGCTCCAGGGCATCAAGCGCGGCATCATGGAGATGGCCGACGGTATCGCCATCAACAAGTGCGATGGCGAGAATGTGGAGCGTTGTCAATTAGCTGCCAGCCATCTGCGCAATGCCTTGCATCTCTTCCCCACGCCCGAGAGTGGCTACACGCCTCAGGTGCTCTGCTACTCGGGCTTCTACGGCACTGGTGTCAAGGAGTTGTGGGACATGATCTACGATTACATGGACTTTGTCCAGCGCAACGGCTACTTCGACTACCGTCGTGCCCAACAGTCCAAGTACTGGATGTACGAGACCATACAGGATACCCTGCGCGGCAGTTTCTTCAACAACGAGACCATACAGGGTCTCATTCCCGAGGCCGAGGACGCTGTGCTGCAGGGACGTCAGACTTCATTCGTGGCTGCCAAGCATCTCCTCGACGCGTACTTTGCACTGCTCCATGAGCCACTCGGGAGTGGACGTGGCTCCGCAGATGCCGATGGAAAGGGCATGTGAGGTGTTTGAGACACCTCGCACTTCGCCTTGCACGTCAAGGAATGCAGGCTTTATCTCTCCTGGCGAGTCAATCATGTAGGCGTGTTCGTTCACGGCACGACATTCGTCGAAGAGTACCCGTCCGTTGCTGCTCTTGTGTCCACACACGAAGAGTATGATGTCGTGGCACGACGCAAAGTCGCGGATATGCGACATGCGGTTGGCCACTTGTCGGCAGATGGTGTCGGCATACTTGAATGTCGCCCCCTCCTGCATATGCTCCTCGATATATCTCACGATGGCACCGAACCCCTCCAGTGACTTTGTCGTCTGGGAGAAGAGGCAGATATCCCTCCCGAAGTCCAGCCGCTCGGCATCCTCCAGGCTCTCTATGACGATGGCCGTGCCCTCGGTCTGCCCCACCAGTCCCAGCACCTCGGCATGTCCCATCTTGCCGTAGATGACAATCTGCTTCTGATGCTCGGGGTCGGCATCATATTCTTTCTTGATACGCTCTTGCAGATGCAGCACCACGGGACACGTGGCATCCACCAACTGGATGCCCTGCTCTTGGGCCAGCGCATAGGTCTGAGGTGGTTCGCCGTGGGCACGCAGCAGAACACGGCGCCCTTGCAACCCAGCCATCTCCTGGTGGCTGATGGTGATGAGGCCCATCTGTCGTAGCCGTTCTACTTCGCGTCCATTGTGCACGATGTCGCCCAGACAGTAGAGCGTATGCCCCTGCTGCAGTTCCTCTTCGGCCTTGCCTATGGCGCGTGTCACGCCGAAACAGAAGCCAGACCCCTTGTCTATCTCCACCCGACTCATGTGCGCTCTTTGAAGCGTTGCAGCAGCCATGCCTTCTGCTGGGCTATCGTCATGTGACTGTTGTCCAGCACCAAGGCATCGTCGGCCTGTCGCAGAGGACTCACCTCGCGCGTGCTGTCGATGCGGTCGCGTTCCTGCAGGTTGTGCAGGATGTCCTCGAAGACGCATCTCTCGCCCTTGGCCGTCAGCTCGTCGTACCGACGCTGTGCCCTCACCTCGGGGCTTGCCGTCACGAAGATCTTCAGTTCTGCTTGCGGAAAGACCGTGGTGCCTATGTCGCGTCCGTCCATCACGATGCCCCCCTCGCGTCCCATGGCCTGCTGCAGGGCCACCATGGCCTCGCGTACGAAGGGGATGGCGGCCACGGGGCTTACCTTGCTGCTCACTTCCATGGTGCGTATGCGTTGCTCCACGCACACGCCATTGAGGTAAGCATCGGGTCGTCCCGTCGTCTCGTTGAGACAGAATGTGATGTGTATGTCGGCCATCTGCTGCCGCAATGCGTCGGTGCGTACCTCTCCTGCCTCGTCGAACAGGTTGTGCTCTATGCAATACAAGGTGCAGCAGCGGTACATGGCTCCGCTGTCGATGTAGATATAGCCTATCTCGCGGGCCAGGTCCTTGGCCATTGTGCTCTTGCCGCACGACGAGTGGCCGTCAATGGCAATGGTGATTTTTTTCATATGGCGTATTGTGCTGTGAAGAGAAGGCTGGGCGCAGACAGATGATACTTGGCGTAGGCGACGTCCAGCTTGAATTTCTTGATGTGTACACCGGCACCCAGGCAGAGCCCTGCAGCGTGTGAACCTCCGGCGGCCTTCATCTCGTAGGCACGACGGAAATTGAAGCCCAGGGCTACATAGAACTGTTCCATGGGAATGATGTCCACTCCCAGAACGAAATGGTTGAGCAGGATCTGTCCGCCCTTGAGCTTGCCATCGGCATTGTAGTAGTCTGCTGCGCTCCAACGTGTGAGGTCCACCATCGACAGCGAGAAACGCAGCGGGGCTCCTTGCAGTTGTTTGCTGAAACCCAGCCGAAGATCGAAGGGGAGCCGTTCATAGACATCGCCGAAGGCTTTGAGTTGTCCACCCAGATTGGCAGCCACCAGCGAGAGCGATAGCCCCTGTTCCTCCATCAGGTAGTTTAGTCCCAGGTCCACAGCCAGGGCTACGGACGAGTAACTGCCGTATTTCGAGTAGATGAACTTGCCCATGGCACCGCCCACCAGACGGTCGGTCAACATGTAGGAGTAGCCCCCGCTGATGGCCATGTCCAGAGCGCCGAAGTCGCCCATCTCCACGCCCTCCACGCTGCGCTCCTTCATCGTGCCATAGCCCACAAACTGTGCTCCCAGGCCCCAGGTGCCGCGCTGGCGGTGTGCCTTGGTCCAGGCCACCGTGCCTGCCTTGCATCCTTGCATGTAGGTGAGGAAGCCCAGGCTGATGCTCCTGTCGCTCGTGTTGGCCATCAGGGCCGGGTTCTGGAAGAGCAGCGAGGCATCATCGTCCCATATGACGGTGTTGGTGCCACCCAGTGCCATGCCGTGGGCCGACGTGGGTAGCTTGAGGAAGTCAAAGACCGAGGTACTCTCGCTCTGTGCCCTCGCTCCCACAGCCAAGGTCAAGGTCAAGGTCAAGGTCAAAATCTTCGTGTAGTGAGTCCGTCCGACCATCGTTTTCGTTTTACGTTTTACGTTTCAGCGCACAAAAGTACGCATTTTTTCACGAACCAGACGCGCCGATGTCCGATTTTGGGGCAAAAAACGATGCTTTTCTCTAAAAAATGCCCCAAAAAATGGCTGATGACGAAAAAAACTCTCGACTCTCGTCTCTCGACTCTCGACTTTTGTGTACCTTTGCGACGCAAAACGCATAATATAACTATGGAAGAGACAAAATCACTCACCGATGAACTGAGAAACCAACGCGGCACCAGCCTGCTTCTGGGTTATGTACTGGTCCTCTCGCTCATGTTCTGTGCCTTTGAGTACACCACACGCGAAATCAAAATCGAGGAATTCGAGCCCATCTACGAGAGCAATTTCGAGGATGACATGATACCCATCACCATCCAGAAGGAAGTCGTAGCACCCCCACCAGCCGCAGCACCCAAGGTTGTGGAGGTCCTCAATATCGTGGATGACGAGACCGAACTCGAGGAGGAAGAGGTTCAGACCACTGAGGAGGTCAATCAGGCCATCACCTCTGTCGTGGGTGACGGTGCTCCCACAGCTGTCGTGGCAGCCCCTGTAGCTGTGCGCGAGGACTCCGACGACGACCGTGTATGGGAAGTCGTGGAAGAGAATGCCTCGTTCCCTGGCGGCGACGAAGCTTGCTACAAGTGGCTCAGCGAGCACATCAAATATCCCGCCATCGCTCAGGAGCAGGGCATCCAAGGCCGTGTCTTTGTGCAGTTCGTGGTCAACCGTGACGGCTCTATCGTCGATGTCAAGGTGCTTCGTTCGCCCGATCCATCCCTCTCTAAGGAGGCCGAGCGTGTTGTCAAGGAAATGCCTCGCTGGAAGCCTGCCCGCCAGGGCAACAAGACGGTGCGCAGCCGCTTCAACCTCCCCGTGATGTTCCGTCTGCAATAGGGGTAGAAACACCTTATCTATATATAAAGGCTGCGCGTTTGCCCGTGCAGCCTTTTTCAGTCATCATATCTAACCATGAAAACAGCCAGTCAGGTTCTCCACCTCGTCAACACCGCCATCGAGACCATGCCTCTCGATCGTAAACCCCAGGGACTTTACGAGCCCGTGCGCTATGTCCTCTCGCTCGGAGGCAAACGTATAAGGCCCGTCCTCATGCTCATGGGCTACGGTCTCTACCACGATGATATAGACACTATTATGCCCACTGCCCTCGGCATCGAGGTGTATCACAATTATACTCTCCTACACGACGATGTCATGGACAAGGCCGACCTGCGTCGAGGACGTCCCACCGTGCACCGGGTGTGGAACGAGACGGCAGCCATCCTCTCGGGCGATGCCATGCTCGTACTCGCCTACCAACTCATGCAACAGACGGCACCGCGTCACCTCGCCCCTGTCCTCAGCCTCTTCACCGAGACGGCTCTGCAGATTGGCGAGGGACAGCAGTACGATGTCGAGTTTGAGAGTCGTCTCGATGTCACCGAGACCGAGTATCTCGAGATGATACGCCTCAAGACGTCCGTTCTCCTTGCTGCTGCGCTCCGTATAGGTGCCATCCAGGCCGATGCGCCCGAGTCGGACGCACAGGCCCTCTACCACTTCGGCGAAAACCTCGGTCTGGCTTTCCAGATCCAGGACGACCTCCTTGATGTCTATGGCGACCCAGCCACCTTCGGCAAGAAGATAGGTGGGGACATCCTCTGCAATAAGAAGACCTTCCTCCTTATCCACGCTTTGCAGGGAGCCAACGCACGTCAGCGCTGCGCCCTCATGCAGTGGCTTGACACCACCGATGCTGAGCCCCACGAGAAGATAGATGCCGTCACAGCCCTCTACGATGCTGTCGGCGTACGCGCCACGGCCGAAAAGGCCATCAACGCCCATTTCCTCCGCGCCCTCGAAGCTTTGGATCAGGTGGCCGTGGCTCCCGAACGCAAGACCGCCCTCCGCGACCTCGCCTTCACCCTGCTGGGCCGTCAGTCATGACCTTCATCGATACCCACACCCATCTCTACGTGACCGACTTCGACACCGACCGTGCCGAGGTGGTCTCTCGTGCCCGTGAGGCGGGGTGCAGCCATATCCTCTTGCCCAACATCAATGCCGCCTCGGTCCAGCCCATGCTTGCCATGTGCCACGAATACCCTGGCTTGTGCTTCCCCATGATGGGACTCCATCCCGAGGATGTAGGGCCTTCGTGGCGACAGGACCTCGAGGAGATGCATCGGCGCCTGCTCCAACCAGAGCATCCGTATGTGGGCATAGGCGAGGTGGGCCTTGATTTCTACTGGGATCGTACCTACGAGCGAGAGCAACAAGACGCCCTTGCCATGCAGGTGGAGTGGGCCAGCGACCTCGACCTGCCCCTCATGATACATTGTCGCAGCGCCTACAACGAACTGCTCCACCTCCTTGCTGGCTATGAGGGACGGGGCGTCTTCCACTGCTTCGGCAGTTCGGCCCAGGTGGCCCATGACCTGTTGCGCCATGAAGGTTTCATGCTCGGCATCGGCGGCATACTCACATTCAAGAAGAGCCATCTCCCCCAGGTACTCGCCGACGAGGTACCGCTATCGCGTATTGTCCTCGAGACCGATGCGCCCTATCTGGCCCCCACGCCCCACCGCGGGCAGCGCAACGAAACAGCCTACATAGCCCACATCGTGCAGTGTCTGGCCGACATCTACCACACTACTCCAGACGAAGTTGCCACCGTGACCACCCAAAATGCACTCAAAACCTTCCCTCGCATAGCCGCGCAGCACATCGAAATCGAAAAATCGTCATAAAATGCCCAAAAAATCACTTTTTTCTGAAAGTTTTTTGGCAAGAATGTCTTTCGTTCGCAAAAAATAGGTTAATTTTGTGCCGACTTATGCGAATATATAGGTCTTAAAACGTGCAAAATAGTGTCTGAAATATCAGTCAAACCAATAAAAACATTCATCATTTAACATTCAATCGCATGAAAAAGAATTTTGCAATTGTTGCAATGGTGGCAGCCTTCACCTTTGGCATGACACCTTCCGTAATGGCTCAGGACGAGAATACCGAAGTTGCTGAGCAAGTCGTTGACAGTGCCGTCGTGGACAGCGTCGTCGTGGACAGTGTGGCCGAGGAGCCCGAAGTTGCCCCCGTTGTTGCCGAGACACCTCAGGAGTCCGAAGGTCTGCACAAGGTGCTGAAGACAAAGTTTATCGAGGGTAGTGCAGGCTTCATGAGCCTCGTAGCCATCGCCCTCGTTCTGGGTCTTGCATTCTGCATCGAGCGCGTCGTTTATCTGTCTCTCGCTCAGGTTAATACCCGCAAGTTCCTCCAGACACTCGAAGAGAAGATCAAAGCCAACAAGGTGGACGAAGCTCTCAAATTCTGCAACAGTGCCCGTGGTCCTGTGGCTCAGGTATGTAAGAAGGCCATCGAGAAACTTGGCAGCAACGACCAGAACGATATCGCCACCATCGAGCGTACCATCAACATCGAGGCTGAGGTGCAGGGCGCTTACCTCGAGGAGAACTGCTCCTGGATTACCCTGTTCATCGCCATGGCTCCCTCTCTCGGATTCCTCGGAACGGTGATTGGTATGGTAATGGCCTTTGATGACATCGAGCGCGCAGGTGATATCAGCCCGACACTGGTTGCCGGAGGTATGAAGGTCGCCCTGATCACCACCATCTTCGGTATTATCGTAGCCCTCATCCTGCAGATCTTCTACAACTACATCCTCGCTCGCGTGGAGGCTCTCAATGCCAATATGGAAGAGGCTGCCATGGGTCTGCTCGACATGTGTGTGAAATCCCCTCTCTGCAAGAAGTAAAATGAGACGGGCTGGCAAGAAAATCGTGTCAGCCGTGCCCCCAGATTGTGCTGGGAAAACAATTACTTCATTCTAACCCCAAAAAACACACATTCAGCATGAAACTCGAAAAAATATCTAAACTCTGCCTGCTGATTCCTGTCGCACTCGCAGTCGTATGTTTCCTGCTCTTCTACCTCGTAGATTACAACAACTACGACTTCGATGGCAAGAACGTATCTCCCGCCATGACAGACGTCATCATGGTCTTCATGTATCTGCTTTTCTTTGTCACTGCTGGCATTACCGTATGGAGCCTTGTCCATGGTGCACGCCTCAACTCGGGCAACAATGGTCCCAGTCCTACTGGTATTCCCAGTGGTAAGGTTCTAGCTGCCACCTGGGGCACATTCATCGTGGCCATCGTCATCGGTGCTCTCTGCGGTATTGGCTCAGAAGAGTTCACCACCAACAGTGGTGAGACGACCTCGGCCTTCATGGTCGGCATGGTCGAGATGTTCATCATCGCCATCTACATCCTCTTTGCCGTAACCGTCATTGCCACCATCGTCAGCATGACCGGCGTCCTCAACAAGAGCGCCATGCCCAAAGAATAGTATATCCTAAATTCCAAGAATTATGGCCAGAAAGAAAAAGAAAGTGCCAGGCCTCAACGCGAGCTCTACGGCCGATATCTCTTTCATCCTGCTCATCTTCTTCCTCATCGTGACCTCTATGGACACCGAGACGGGTCTGGCACGACGCCTCCCCGAGCCTCCCAAGGATGAGGAACAGGATATGGAAATGGATATCAAGGAACGTAATGTGCTCAACGTGCGCATGAATCATGCCGGACAGCTCATGGTCAATCACGACTGGCTCGATGTCAAGGACCTTCGCGCTCGTGCCAAGGAGTTCATCGAGAACCGCAACGACGACCGTTCCCTGCCCGAGAAGCATGAGGTCATGATTGAGGGACTTGGCAAGTGCTATGTCACCAGCAAGCACGTCATCTCCGTCCAGACCGATGTAGGCACACCCTACGAAGTATATTTCTTAGTCCAAAACGAATTGGTTGCAGCCTACAATGAGTTGCGCGATGAACTGGCGCGTGCCAAGTTCGGACGGCCCTATGCCAGTCTGAAGAAGGACGATCAGGTAGCCATCCGCACCTACTATCCCCAGAAGATATCTGAGGCCGAACCCAAAAAATATGGAGAGCAATAGATATGAGAAAACGTGAACAGCGCGAAATGCCCGAGATGAACACCTCATCTCTGCCCGACCTTATCTTCACCATTCTCTTCTTCTTTATGATTGTCACCAGCATGCGCGAAGTGACCCTCAAAGTGAAGACCGACATCCCCGCCGGTACCGAGCTGGAGAAGATGGAGAAGAAGTCCTGCATATCCCACATCTACATTGGACCTCCAACCGACCAACTCAGGGCGCAGTTCGGTAGCAGCACACGCATGCAGATCAACGATAGGTTTGCCGAGCCCAAGGAACTCATCGACTTCGTAAAACAAGAGCGTGCCACCATGTACGACGAGAGCGAACAAGTTATGAGCCTCAAGATTGACAAGTCGTCCAAGATGGGTATCGTCACCGAGGTCAAGGAACAGTTGCGTAAGGCCTATGCGCTCAAGATTAGTTATACCGCCGTCAAGAGGCAGTAAAAAAACAGACAGTTCAGTATGATTACCGAAACTATCGATCGCCTCGACGAGCGCATCCTGCGTCTCATTGCTAGCGATGCCCGTATGCCTTTCCTCGAGGTGTCTCGGCAGTGTTCTGTCAGTGGAGCCGCCGTACACCAGCGCTATCAGCGTCTTGTGCGCGAGGGCGTCATCAAAGGCTCTACCTACACCCTCGACCCTGCCAAGCTTGGCTATGGTACATGTGCATTCATCGGTGTTCTGCTCAAGGATCCCGAGGACTATGATAAGGTCGTCGAGAAGCTCGAGCATGTGCCCGAGGTCGTGGAGTGCCACTACACCAGTGGCAAGTATGACATGTTCATCAAGATTTATGCACGTGACAATGCCCATCTGCTTGAGATAATTCACGACAAGCTCCAACCCTTGTGCCTGGGACGTAGCGAGACCATCATCAGTTTCCGCGAGGGACTGCACCGTCAGTTGCCCATCCCCGAACTACACAAGGATTGACATAAGGTCGTCCAACTGCACCTCGAAGAGGTCAAAACAATCATAAATCCCACTTGCGCTTTCCGACGCGGGTGGGATTTTTTTTGCAAAAATGCATAAAAGTCGCGCCTTACGGAATTTTTCTGTTTATTTTGTGATAACGTTAGGGAAAAGTGCGTATTTTTGTGGCGAAATTCATCTGTAGTACTACGTAAACACACAACATTATCATGCGCAACAACACATCTCTGGCTTTGGCTTTGGCTTTGGCGTTGGCAGGCAAGACGGCTGCCGCTACCGAGAAGGATGGAGGCTATCCCATCTCGTCTGTTCCTTTCACTGCCGTCAAGGTGACTCCTGCCACTTTCTGGGGGCAGCGCCTCACGGCCAGTCGCGAGGTGACCATACCTCTTGCATTCGAGAAGAGCGAGGAGACGAACCGCTACCGTAACTTCGAGCAAGCGGCTGCTCATATTGCCGACCCCACCAAGGTGTTTCGTGTGGATGGAGTCATGGGTTATTCCTTCGACGACACAGACCCCTACAAGACGCTGGAAGGAGCCTCCTATCTGATGCAGACTTTCCCCGACAGCAAGATACACGGCACCCCAATAGATGCCTACATGGATAGTGTCATCGCCATCATCGGTAGTGGTCAGGAGCCCGATGGCTATCTCTACACTGCCCGTACACAGAATCCCGAAGAGCCTCACGGATGGGCTGGTAGCAAGCGTTGGGAGCGCGTGGAAGACCTCTCGCATGAGTTCTACAACCTCGGCCATCTCTGCGAGGCCGCTGTGGCCCATTACAATGCCACGGGTAAGACCACGCTGCTGGACATCTGCCGCCGCTATGCCGACTGTGTCTGTCGCGAGGTGGGACGAGGCGAAGGGCAGGCCTGCGTGGTGCCCGGTCATCAGATAGCCGAGATGGGTCTGGCCAAGCTCTACCTGGCCACGGGCGACAGGAAGTACCTGGACCAGGCTAAGTTTTTCCTCGACCAGCGCGGACAGACCGATCCCTCGTGGCAGCGTCGCCGTGGTGGGATGTACGACAGTGCAGGCTATCTCCATAGCATCAGCGAGTACAGTCAGAGTCACAAGCCTGTTTTGGAACAGGACGAGGCGGTGGGTCATGCTGTGCGCGCCGGGTATATGTATGCCGGTATGGCCGACGTGGCTGCCCTCACGGGCGACAAAGGCTACATCGAGGCCATCGACCGCATCTGGGAGAATATCGTGGGCAAGAAGTTCTACATCACTGGAGGTGTGGGTGCCACGTCGAGCGGCGAGGCCTTCGGTGACAACTACGAGTTGCCCAACATGAGTGCCTACTGCGAGACCTGCGCAGCCATAGCCCAGGTCTATCTCAACTACCGACTCTTCCTCCTCCACGGCGAGAGTAAGTATTATGATGCTCTGGAGCGCAGTCTCTATAATGGTGTTATCTCGGGTATCAGCATAGATGGAGGCAAGTTCTTCTATCCCAATCCCTTGCAGAGCATGGGTCAGCATCAGCGCAGCGAGTGGTTCGGCTGTGCCTGTTGTCCCAGCAATGCAGCTCGTTTCATCCCCTCGCTGCCCCAGTATATCTATGCCGCATGTGGCAAGAACCTCTACGTCAACCTCTTCGCAGGCAACGAGATGACTACGAAGGTGGAAGGTAAGACGGTGACTCTCGTGCAGGAGACCAACTACCCTTGGGACGGCGATATCACCATCACGGTGAAGAAGGCTGCCGGGCCCTTTGCACTCAACATCCGCATCCCTGGATGGGTGCGTGGAGAGGTGGTGCCCAGCGACCTCTATACCTATGCCGATACCAAGCACCTGAACTGGAGCATTGAGGTTAACGGACAAGCGGCGGACGGCGGGCAACCAACGGTCAATGAGCAGGGTTATGTGGTCATAGACCGCAAATGGAAGAAGGACGACCAGGTGCGGATACACTTCGATATGGAGCCTCGTACGGTGCGTGCCAATGGTAAGGTGGCAGCCGATAAGGGGCGTGTGAGTGTGGAGCGTGGTCCGCTGGTTTATTGTGCCGAGTGGCCCGACAACGACTGCGACGTGCTCAGTGTCCTCATGAATCAGGAGCCCCGCTTCGAGATGGGGCACAAGACCATCGCCGGCACCGATGTGCAGACACTGACGACCGATGCTCAGACACTTCTCTTTGGCGAGGACGGACGTCTCCAAGCCAAGGACGAGCGCCTTGTCATGATACCTTATTACGCCTGGGCCCATCGTGGCAACGGCAGTATGTCGGTGTGGATCCCCCAGGACCTGAGTGCTTCCAAGCCCTCGCTGCCTCCCACACTGGCCTCTCAGGCCAAGGTGACGGCCTCTACGCGACGCTTGCCTTCGCTGAGCGCCATCAACGACCGACTCGTTCCTGCCGACGGCGACGACCGCAGCATACCCTACACCCACTGGTGGCCCAAGCAGAACAGCACCGAGTGGTTGGCCTATGAGTTCAAGGAGGCTGCGGAGGTGAGCAGCAGCACTGTCTATTGGTACGACGACCAACCCTGGCAGGGCTGCAAGGTGCCCGACAGTTGGCGGCTCTACTACAAGGATGCCAGCGGCGACTGGCAGGAGGTCCAGCACCCCTCGGGTTATCCCTGCGACAAGGGCGTGGCCTGTACCGTGCGTTTCGACCCCGTGAAGACCACGGCAGTGAAACTGGAACTGCGTCAGCCAGAAGATAAGTCGTGCGGTGTGTATGAATGGAGCGTGAGATGAAACGATTCTGCTTGTTTCTTGCCCTGTGTGGCTTGTGTTGTTCCTTGGGGGCACGTGAATTGGTGGTGACCCTCACGGATGGACAGCGCTATGCCTATCACCTCTCCAGCAAGGACAAGGCGGTGATGTTGCTTTGTGACGAAGGCTTTGAGTTGGGCGGCGACCGCTATCAGGTGGCTGATGTCGTGGAGCTGCGTATCTATGCGGAGTGCCCCGACGATGCCATCCCCACGGGAGTGGAAGGGGTTGGTGGTCAGCGGCGGGCAGCGGGCGGTCAAGAGATCTTCTATGACTTGCAAGGGCGTCGGCTGAAACAGACCAGCAACCTTCCCAGAGGTATCTATGTCACCAACGACGGACGCAAGGTGTGGGCAGGTCACCAAGTCATGGAGAACCTCTCGAACCCGGTTCCTGAGTTTGCCGAAGGACAGAACCCCTGTGCCACGCGAGGGATGGCTCTCTCGTCCATCGATACCATTTGGTCCAAGTCCAACGATCGTTTTGCCGAGGGCAAGACTTTCGACACACGAGAGGTGGACTCCATCGTGTTTGTCAATAGCCAGATGCGGCTCTACACCGGTGGCACCATGCGTGCCCACATGTACTCCACAGCCCTCGGCTTGACAACGGGCGCAGCATGCAGCGATGCCCTTGTGTTTGCCGACCCGGGACGCATCATCTGGAAACCCACATCCTCGGACTACGACTACAACAACGACTACACCAAGGATACGAATCGCTGGAACTTCGCCCACAGTCGCGAGAGTGAACACTTCATCGTCTTCTGGGACAGGGACTTTGGTGACAACCCCAACAGCACGTCTCTCCCCTCTGCCATGCGCGTGAATGTGGATGACCTCCTCCAGAAAGCCGAACAGTTCTACCGGACCAACATCGTGCGTCTGGGCATGGCTACCGTGGGAGAGGGAGTGTCGCGCCTGGATAAGTACAAGATGAGCATCTACCTCATCTATCAGAGCGAGTGGAAAGCCGAGGGGGCTGGTAACGACAATATGATTGGTACGCTGTGGGTCAACCCCAGTACATGTCAGCCCGTAGGCAGCACCATAGCCCACGAGGTGGGTCACTGCTTTCAGTACCAGGTCGCCTGCGACTGGCGCGCCCAAGGCAAGAGCGACTACATGCGGCGCGGCTGGCGCTATGGCTTCGGCAGCAATGCCAGCGGCGGCAATGCTTTCTGGGAGCAGTGTGCCCAGTGGCAGGCCCACCAGGACTATCCGTCTGAGTGCTTCAATTATCAACTCTCTGACTGGATGAGCAACTACCATCGCCACCTCTGTCACGAGTGGATGCGCTACGCCAGTTATTGGTGGCAGTACCAACTGGTGGAGAGACATGGTTACGAGGCCTACGGACGACTGTGGCGCGAGAGTGTGAGTCCCGAAGACCCCCTGGAAACCTATATACGTCTGTTCTGTGGCGGCAGTCTCGACAGCCTCTGGGCTGACTATTACGACTATGCCTGCCGACTCGTCAACTATCAGTTTGCCGACATACACCCCTACGTTTCCGCGAGCGCAAAAGACTATAAGGTGGCCCTCAACAAGAGCGACGATGGTGCTTGGCAAGTGGCCTATGCTTCTTGTCCAGAGACGGCTGGCGTGAACATCATACGACTCAATCTGCCCGCAGCAGGTACTGAGGTGAGTGCCGACTTCGTGGGACTCGACCCCGGCACGGCCCTCCTGACTGCCGATCCTGCACTGGCTCTCAAATACGAGGACGACAAGTCGGTCTCGTATGCCGTCACTCGCTATAATACCGCAGGCAAGGTAGCCGACAAGGGCTGGCGCTATGGCTTCGTAGCTGTGGTGGACGACCAGATACAGCGCTCGCCCATGATGAGTGCCGCCGAGGGCAAGGCGACCTACACCGTACCCACAGGAGCCACCAGCCTGGCCTTTGTGGTCATAGGCGCCCCCAAGACCTATGGCCGCCACGCCTGGGACGACAACGACAATAACGACCAACAATGGCCCTATAAGGTGCGCTTCGGCGGCACCAATCCGCAGGGCAAGTACGACTTCGATCCCGACGAGGCTCCCTGCGACACCACAGTGACCTACACCGTGACTGCCAAGGGCTCCAGCAGTGCCTACGAGTTGGGGACAATCAGTCTGGAAGGAACAGGGCTGATGGAGGCTGTGGCCAAGGCGCTGAAGTTGCAGGGCACCGACTTCACTTCGCGCGTGATGTCCATCGCCGCAGGCACCACGGCCAAGCCTACCGAGGATAAGGTGGTCTTTGCCCTCAAGCACCCCACGACAGGCAAGTACATCTATACCTACACCGCCACCTCGGGCTTCTGGTGCTCGGCAGCAGGGGCCTCGCAGGCCTACGGCAGTGCACCGGTATATGTGGAGTACACGGCATCGACCAACACCCTCGCGTGGGGCCACATGCCCAGCACGGGGGCGGGCAAGACCTATACCCTACGGCCCACCTTCGTCTATGTCAAGGACGGCAAGGAATACCACGCCACCATTCAACTCACCATCAAACTTACATAACCAACCTTATTGTTTAACCCTCAAAAAAAAGTGTTTATGAAGAGAATGTTTACTTACCTCTCAGCACTCGTGCTCTGCTCGGCTATGGCCGTAGGCAGCTATGCACAGTACTCCAAAACCGTGGAACAGTACCCCAACTCGGAGTATGCCACTGTTCCTGCCACCTTCTCCCTCAGTGAGATAGCCACTGCTCTGGGAACTGACACCGCCACCTTCGCCGCTGATTTCACAGCTTGGATAGAAGGCGGTTCAGTTGAGGACGTTTGCTATTTCTATCTCTCGCCCGACGGCCAGGGTACCTTCTCTGGCAGCATTCCCGGTTCCTACTGGATGACTCGCTCTGGAGAGATCGGTGGTTGGGGATCCAACGGTGTGTGGTTCAACGAAGTGACCGTGGATCCCGTAGAAGATGCCTTCACTATTGCTGTGGGACAGTTCCCCGACTCCCTCGTCGCTGGCGATGTCCTCACAGCCAATTTCGTGCTGGACTACAATGCCAAGCAGGTCACCTTCGCCATCACCCTCAACGTGGTGGAGATGCCCGTGGCCGACATCCCCACACCCAACCTGGCGTGGAAGACTTTTACCACCAAGAACCGTAAACTCAAGAAGACAGTGGCCGTGCCCGAGATGTATCCCCGCAACGACTACACGGGCACCTCGGTCAGCGTGGACATCTCCACCATCGCCGACAAACTGGGTGTAGATAAGGCCGAGATGGACCTCGCCCTTACCAACCAACTCTCGGATGTCCTTTATGTGGTGGGGCTCGATGACAGCCTCTACCAGAAGAAGGACACCCTCACCAACGAACATACCGCCAACGGTGTGGGCTGGTGGTTCAAGCGTGCCAACGACGAGGAACTCACCGAGATGAAGGAGTGTGGCTCCATCGCCTACAGCAGTCAGTGCCATTTCTTTGCCGAGGCCTTTGCCTACGACAGCGAGGCAGGAACTCTCACCTGCACCATCGGTCAGTATCCCGGCAACCTCCTCGCCGGCGACAGCCTCAACTTCAATGCCTACATCATCTGGGGCGACCTCTATGCCCAACTCACCTACAATCTCACCATTGTGGAGCGTCCCACCACGCCCCTTGAGGAGATGACCAAGAAGGGCGAGAACAGTCTGGAGTGCTCCTACTATGTGGATGCCAGTGGCTACACCGGTAGCACGGTGACACTGGACACTGCCGCCGTGGCTGCAGCCATGGGTTGCGCCTTTGCCGACCTGGAGTGGTACGGCATGGCCGAGGACGGTCTCACCAACGATTATACCGCCAACAGCGGTTACTGGTACACCGCCGAGGGTCTCGTATGCGCATGGGGTAGCAACGCCTACACCTTCATAGAGCCCACCGACGATGACGCCACTTTCACCGTGGCTCAGTATCCCGGCCATTGCGAGGCTGGCGTGGACTATACGGATGTCATGTACTTCGTCAACGGAACAGACTATTATGCCTATAGCGTTACCTCCCACGTGCTGGCCAAGCCCGACATCGAGGTGGAATTTGTCAGCGTGGCCACACGCGCTGCCACCATCCAGGCTGTGCCCTCCTCGGATGAATACGGCATCGATATGACCTTCGCCATCGACCTCGACGAGGCCCAGGAACTCACAGGCAGCAAGATTCTCACTCTCTATGCCGACATGGATCCCGAGAGCAGCGACTATCAGGAGGAATTCCCCTACAGCGATGCTTACAGCTGCGACCCCAACCCTGGTTTCTGGATGTCCGAGACGGGCTATGCCTCCACTTGGGGTTCCTCACCTTGGGGTGTCACCTATGCCGACGGTGAGTTCACCTACTACCAGATGCCTGGCCTCAATGAAGTGGGCGCTGTGCTCAAGGGTAACCTCTACCTCGTCAACCTCGAGAACGGCAAGATGATCACCATCCCCACCACCGTCAAGTTCGTAGAGAGCATCAAGACCGTGGAGGAAGTAGGTAGCGAAAACCTTGCTGTCTCCATCGCCGACGAGACCGTAGAGGAGGAAGTGGACCTCAGCGCAGCCCTCACCGCCCTGGGTGTGGAGGATGCCGCCACGCTGTTTGCTGTCAACTCGCTGAGCGTGACCCTGCAGGACGGTTCCTTCTCGGAGGTGATGAACGCCGAGAATGGTGCCATGATGACCGCTGGCGGTTACCTCGACGAGACCGAGGGTAGCACCGAGACCAAGGTCTATTTCACCATCGAGAACGCTGCTGGCACCACAGCCAACTTCGTCTTCGAGCCCATCGTGCCCTTCGTTCGTGAGGGTGAGGCAGCCGATGTGGTCAGCTTCAAGGTAGGTCTCGAGAACGACGAGAAGCGCTATGTCTTCAATGTACGTCTCATTGACAGTGAGAGCTTCGACGGTGTGGAAACCATCAACGCCAAGGACAACGCCAAAGCCAACGCCGTCTATGACCTCCTGGGTCGTCGCACCGAGGCTACCCACAAGGGCCTCTACATTCGTGGCGGACAGAAGTTCGTAGTGAAGTAAGATAGTGTGAGGGGTGAGGCTTCGGCCTCGCCCCGTCACCATACGACAAGCGGGCAGGAACCTCAGAAAGTTCCTGCCCGCTTTGCTGCGATGTACGACCTGGAAAGCCTATCTCATCTCCAGATAGGGAATGACATCTTTGTCGTTGTATTCGAGGTTCTCGCCGCCCATGCCCCAGATGAAGATGTAGTTGCTGGTGCCTGCAGCAGCATGGATACTCCATTCGGGCGAGGTGATGGCCTGTTCGTTGTGCAGCCATACGAGTCGCTCTTCCTTGGGCTCGCCCATGAGGTGGCATACGGCTCCGCCTTCCTTGACGTTGAAGTAGAAGTAGGCCTCCATGCGTCGGGTGTGGGTGTGTGCGGGCATGGTGTTCCATACGCTGCCAGGTGCCAACTCGGTGAGACCCACCTGCAGTTGATTGGTGCCACCACCTTTGACGCGTTCGAGGACGGTCTTCACAATCATCTGGTTCACGACGCGGTCGTTGCTGTCCTCGGCCTTGCCATAGCGGTCACTGATGGCCAGGGCATATTGCTTCTTGTTCTTCTCGTACTTGGCCTTGTCGGTGGTGATGAGTTGGGTGACGAAGGGATGGTAGGCAGGAGCCGAGTTGATGTAGAACTTGGCAGGCGTGGAGGGATCGACGCTGCGGAAGGTGACCTTCTCGTTGCCACAGCCCACATAGAGGGCTTCCTTGAAGGTCATGGGGTAGTCTTTGCCATCGACGCTGACGATGCCGTCGCCACCTATGTTGATGATGCCCACCTCGCGGCGTTGGAGGAAGAACTTGACGTCGGGACCGAGTTCCTTGAAGTAGGGGAGCTCGAGCACCTCTGCCACGGGCATGGCACCGCCGTAGATGAGTCGGTCATAGAGGGTGTAGGTGAGGTTGACCTCGTCGGGTGCCATCACGCGCTCCATGACGAAGGCGTCGCGCAGCCGCTGGGTGTCGTAGTGCTTGACATCGAGGGGATGGCAGGCTGTCTGTACGGTGTAGTGGAAGGTGCCTTGTGCTTGCACAAGGGAGGTCATGGCCAAGGCCATGAGGGGAAGGAGGATTTTTTTCATGTAATTCTACTTTGTGGAGAGCGTTAGCGGTTGTTTAGGTGTGTTCTGTTTAGGCCGTCGTGGATGAGTGGTTGATCTGGCGTCGGTTCCAGAGAAGGAGCAAGAGGGTGAAGCCGCTGAGGAGCCCCATACCCCAGTATTGCAGAGTGGCGGTGCAGCGGTAGATGACCCAGCCGTAGAGCGACGAGGCAAAGTCGAGGGAGCCGGCCAGGAAGCCATCGGGTATCTGGGCTGCCTTGTCGCCTGTCTGCTCGAAGACAGACTTTGCGGCGAGGGTGAAGGCTGGAGCCATGTCGGTGACGAAGTATAGTCCTATGGCCAAGGCAACGAGTCCGATGATGAAGGTCTTCACCACGTTGCCCCGCGTGATGGGCAGGACGAGAGGGAAGAGGTAGAACATGCCTGCCAGGGATGCCAGTGGCAGAAACTCGTTGCCGGGCAGGATGACGGCCAGGAAGAGTGCCATGGGGATGAGCAGCAGGCTGACGACCAGGGTGGTGGGGTGACCGATGACGAGAGCGGGGCTCATGCCGATATATACCCGACGGCCGTGGAAACGTTTGGCCACGACTTCCTTGGTCTTCTCAGAGATGGGCATGAGGCCGTCGATGAAGAGGCGTGTGATGCGGGGGATGAGTTCCATGACGGCGCCCATGGTGACACCGAGGAAGAGGATTTTCTTCACATCCATCTGGGCGAGGATGCCGATGAGAGCACCCACGATGACACCGAGGACGAGGGGCTCTCCCAGCACGCCGAACTTACGCTTGAGGCCTTCGGCATCGATGTCGAGGCGGTCGAAGCCGGGAATCTTGTCGAGTCCCTTGTTGAGCAGCCATGCAAAGGGCACGAAACTCTGGCAGAAGGGCTGGGGTATGGAGATGCCGTCGAGTTTTTCGTAGTAGCCCTGGAACGACTCGGCTGTGCGGTCGGCTACGACGAGGGTGATGATGTAGCAGATGATGGCGGCGAAGTAGCCCCATGCCAGGCTCTGTCCCATGACGAAGTAGGCCACGGCACCGATGAAGGCGAAGTGCCAGTAGTTCCAGAGATCGATGTTGACGGTGCGTGTGCAACCGGTGACGAGGAGCAGGAAGTTGATGGCCAGGCAGATGGGGATGATGAGGGCTCCTACGGCGGTGTTGTAGGCTACGGCGGCGGCAGCGGGCCACCCCATGTCGAACACCTTGAGCTGGAGGTCGTAGAGCGACGAGATGTCGGAGAGGGGGGTGCCGAAGTTGGTGGTGAGCAGCGCGGTGACGATGCCGAGTCCCACAAAGCCGACGCCGACATAGAGGCCGCTCTTGAGGGCCTGCCCGAACTTCATGCCTATGCACAGGCCGATGATGGTGAAGAGTATGGGCATCATGACCGATGCTCCAAGACTGATGATGTAGGAGAAGACTTCTTGCATGGTGGATAAATGATTTCCTTTACTAGGTGGGTTCTATAAATTCTTGTCTGAGTGATTTTGCCTTTTGCATAGAGCAGATTGCTGCGCAGAGCGAGGGAATATAGCAGGCTATATGACCGAGTGATAAACAGCAAGATGCCTACGCAAAAGAAAAAGCACGGACAAGTTTTTCAGACTCACCATAAGATAAAAACGTAGAATTTATAGAACACACCACTAGTTTATTTCTCGAAGGCGATGCTGCTGGAGCCTATATGTTTGCTGTCGGCGAAGATATCTACCCGGTAGGTGCCGGCGAGGAGCATCTCGTTGACATTCCAGTAAACGGTTACGGGGATGTCCTCGCCAGCATATTCTATGTCCTTACGGATGCTGTAGGGCAGCGAGCGGTTCTCGTAGGGGAAGGTGCCACCCCCATCGAGGACCTCGTTGGTGGGGCGTAGGATGCGCACGTAGATGGCCTTGTTGCCTGTCTGTGCCGTGACATTGCGGGCTATGGTGAAGGAGATCTGGAATTTCTTGAGATCCTTGATCTTCTTGGCCACCTTGCCTTTCTTGTTGAGCGCGGTGACGCTGATGGCTGTAGCATCGAGTTGGCTGGCGATGTTCACCTTCTCGCTGAGGCTGGCCTTCTCGGTGGCGAGTGAGGTAATCTGGGCTGCCTGGTGGGCCGACTGCTGACGGAGGTCGTTGTTTTCGTTGGTCAGTTGGGTATTGAGGCGATTGAGTGAGTCAATCTCGGCGACGAAACTGCGCATGACTTCGCGCAGCGTGGAGAGTTCTTTCTTCAGTCGGGTAATCTCGCGAGCGTCGTTGCTCTTGGTGCGACGCAGCTCCTCAAGAAGTTCCTGGGTGCGCATCTGCTCGGCCTCGAGTTGTGCCATGAGGGAGTCGTTGTTGATCTGTGTCTTCATCTCGCTGTACTGGCGGGCGAAACTCTCATACTCGTTCTCCATCTCCTGCTTGTCCATCTCCACGAGTTCGAGCATCTCCTCGCTGGCGAGTTTCTGCTGATAGAGGTTGTACACGAGGTAGCCGACACCGCCCAGCAGAAGCACGATGCTGACGGCGGCAATGGTGATAATGGTCTTCTTGTTCATGATTTTGGCTTAATTTCTGCGGCAAAGGTACGAAAAGGTTGACGTCGGGCGGCGGGCGTTTGGCGGGTTTTTTTAAATTTACACAAAAAAAAATACAAAAATAGCCAACCCAAAGGAAAAAACCACCCCCCCCCAACCTACACCCACCCCCATCATACCCCCCAAACCCCCGTGTCCCCCCGGGGCCCTACCCTGCAATCCCCCCCCCCCCCCGGGGAAACATTTGCCCTGAGCTAACATCTGTTGC
>R18__coassemble_1372_pt1 | contig 33972 bp, 24 predicted proteins | sample R18__metabat2_high_PE_031 | metagenome-assembled genome bin R18 | reverse complement strand
GTGTCGCGTAGGTTGAAGCCGTTGGGGAAGGTATTGAACCCGAAAGGATAGCGGTAGGCGTTTCCCATCACGTCGCGGCTGAAGACGAAGTCGTCGTGTGCGATGCCCAACTGTCCCAGCAGGGTGGCAGGCAGGTCGGTCTGCGAGACTAGACGGTGGATGCGACGCGGTTCCCTGATGGCTCCTCCCGCGAGAATCATGGGGATGAAGGGGAAGTCGGGACGGTCCAGGCCCTGGTCATTGTAGGCATGGTCGGCCACGATGGCCACGAGGAGATTGTCCCAGAGGGGCAACACGCGGAGTCTGTCCACCAAGCGTCCCACACAACTGTCGGTGTAGGCAAACGAGTTCTCGCGTTCCTCGGGCAGACGGTGGTAGTCGGGTACATCGAAGGGGTGGTGCGAACTCAGCGTGAGGACCGACCAGAAGAAGGGCGGCGCAGACTGGATGTCCCGCACGGTTTGCTCCTTCTTCATCGTCTGGTAGAGCCAATCCAGGGCGACACCGTCTGGTACTCCCCACTGCGAGGAACGTGCCTCGACAGGGAAATCCTCCTGACTCACCACCTCGTCGTGCCCTGCCGAGTGCAGGTACTCGGCGATGTTGAAGTAGGTGGCATCGCCGGCATAGAGGGCGTGGGTGGTGTAGCCATTCTCGCGCAGCGTACGGGGCAGGCTGGCCATGTGCCGTATCTTGTGGGTGTAGCGGATGACCGTGGTGGTGGGCTGACCCAGATAGCCGCTGAGGGCACACACGATACCGCGGTCGGTACTGAACGAGCCACAGTAGCAACTGTCGAAGACCACACTCTCGCGGGCTATCTCGCTCAGGCGCACCCCCACCCGCTCGTCGCCCCCCAACTCGGGGATGAAGCGCGAGCCGAAGCCCTCGAGGATGAGCAGCAGGATGTTGGGACGTTCCACACGCAGCAGCACCTCGGTGGAGTCGGAGTGGTGCGGAAACATATCGGTCATCAGTGCCTCGCACTCGATGTCGTCCATGCAGTGCCAACGCTCGGCATCCACCTCGTTCTTGCTCAGCGAATACATGAAGCCGAAGCAGGGGTTGAGGGCAGCGTGGTTGTAGAACTGTACGTTACTGAAGAAAGTGCGCTCGGGGGTGTTGGGACGCGCCTTGAGTCCGCGCATGGCCACGAAGAGCAAACCGCCACAGGCGAGGAAGAGCAAGAGGGAGAGGAGTCCCTTACGCATAAGGCTGCGCCACGGCCTCTCCGAAGTCTCTGGGATTGCCGGGATTTCTGGAGTCTCCGGGACTGCCGGCATGGCCTTGATCAGCATCCATGCCAAGGCCCCTGCCATCGCGGCCCACAGCAAGGCCCTCAGTAGCACAAAGCCTGCCGAGACGCTGGCCACGGCGTTCTTGGGGTCGGTGATGTAGAAGAGTACGGTGCGGTCCAGCTTGAATTCCCAAAAGGCGTACATGCACGTGTCACCCACAGCAATGAGTGCCACCACCACACTTGCCAGGACGAGGTAGATCTTCAGAGCCAAACGGGTCCAGCGACAGTGTCGGCCGAAGAACCCAGGCAGGAGCAGGAACAAGGGTATGGCGTCGAGGTAGGCCGCTGCGGCGAAATCGGTGTAGAGGCCATGGAGGTAGATGTCCCACCAATCGTGCCATCCAGGCAAGCCCCCCACCACCCCTTGGTTGTAGAGGATGAAGAGAGGCCGTTGCAGCACGAGAAAGAAGGCCACAAAGGTCACATAGATGGCGAGCAGGGAGAGCAGGGCACGCAGGGAGTGTCTCATCTGTTGGCGATGTCTTGGTAGAGGGTCTGCAGGATGGCCTTGCCCTGCCGCTCACGCTGGGGGTCGGCACCGTGGAGGGCACGACCGAAGTCGTTGTCGAAGACCGTGCAGCCCGTGCTATCGCGTAGGTTGAAGCCGTTGTTGAAGGTATTGAACCCGAAGGGGTAGCGGTAGGTGTTGCCCATCACGTCGCGGCTGAAGACGAAGTCATCGTGTGCGATGCCCAGCTGTCCCAGCAGGGTGGCGGGGATGTCGGTCTGCGAGACGAGGCGATGGATGACACGGGGTTCCTTGATGGCACCGCCCGTCATGAAGAGGGGCACAAAGGGGAACTCAGGCGCCGTCATCTCGCGCCAGTTGAAGCCGTGGTCGGCCACCGTCACCACGAGGAGGTTGTCCCAGGCAAGTGTCTGCCGGAGTCGGTCTATGAAGTCGCCGTAGCAGCTGTCGGTGTAGGCAAAGGAGTTGAACATCTTGTCCTCCAGCCGGTGGTAGGGCACATCGAAGGGGTTGTGCGAACTGATGGTGAGGTAGGTGGTGTACCAGGGCTGGTCGGCCTGCTGGGTGCGCTGCTGTATGTCGTGGAAGAGCCAGTCCATGGCGACGTGGTCGGGCACGCCCCACTTGGTGGTACGCTGCTCCAGCGGGAAGTCGTCCTGACTCACCAGACGGTCGTGACCCGCCGTGAGGAAGTACTCCGACATGTTGAAGAAGGTGATGTCGCCGCTGTACAGAGCCTGGGTGATGTAGCCGTTCTCGCGCAGACGGGCTGCGAGTCCAGGGAGGTGGCGTATCTTGTGGGCAAAGCGCATGATGCTCGTGGTGGGCTGTCCCAGATAGCCGCTCACGGCACACACGATGCCGCGGTCGGTACGGAACGACCCGCAGTAGCAGCTGTCGAAGACCACGCTCTCGTCGAGGATGCGGTTGATGTTGACGCCCACGGTGGGGTCGCCGCCCAGTTTCTCCACGAAGCAGCTGCCGAAGCCTTCCAGCACCACCAGCAGGATGTTGGGGCGTTCCACACGCAGGAGCGCCTCGGTGGAGTCGGCACGGGTGGGAAAAACGTCCTGCATGAGTGCGGCCAGCTCCTCGTCGCTGAAGACGACAAACTGCTTGGTGTCCACCTCGCTGCGGGTGAAGGAGTAGAAGAGGTTGTAGATGGGGTTGACGGCAGCGTGGTTGTAGAAGGCCGTCTGGGTGTAGTAGGCACGTCCGGGCGTATTGGGCCAGATGCGCCAGCCGCGCATGAGCGAGAACAGCGCGCCTCCCATGACGGCAAAGAGCAACACGGCGAGGATGTCCTTGCGCAGGAGGCTGCGCAGCGGGGCCTGGTCAGAGTCCTCCACATTCTCGGCACTCTCGGCACGACCCGCGAGGTGCAGCCCCCTCGTCATGGCCCAGCCCGACAACAGCGCCAGGAGGGTCCACATGAGGGCACGACCCAGGAGGTACCAGCCCGAGACGCTGGCAGCGGCATTCTTGGGGTCGGTGATGTAGAAGAAGACGGTGCGATCCAGCTTGAACTCCCAGAACTCATACATGCAGGCGTCGGCCGTGACGCCCAGACTGACGACCACAGCCATCACCCAGGCATAGACCTTGACGAAGCAGACCCACCACCGAGGTGCCGAGCTCCTCCACGTCACACTGGGACAGAGCCATACTGCCAGCATCACCAGCAGGGGCATGGCCATGAGGTAGGCCACCGTGGCCAGGTCGGTGAAGAGACCGTGACGGTAGATGTCCCACCAGTCCGCGAGGGTGGGATGCGTACCGCCGAAACCGGCGTTGTATAGCAGAAAGAGGGGTTTCTGTACGAAGAGGAAGAGCAGCACCATGGCTGCAAACATCCAGAGGTAGTGTATGAGTGTGCGTTTCATATCGGTGGGAAGGTTCCTACAGTCTATCGTAATCGGGTATCTCGGGCACCGCAGTCCAGAGCCCCGCATCGTCGTCGCTGCGACGGAAGCAGTGGTGGCACAGACCGTTGCTGACGACCAGCCAGGGAGCATCCAGGACACTGTCATAGCGACACACCTGGTCCACGACGCGCTGCGAGAGAGCCACATGCGGAGCCTTGTACTCCAGGATCATGCGCGGCCGACACTCCCTGTCAAAGAGCACCGTGTCGCAACGACGCTGCATGCCATTGAGACGCAGCGAGACCTCGTTGCCCAACAAACCGGCAGGGTAGCCCCTGTGGTGGACGAGGTAGGCCACGAAATGCTGACGCACCCACTCCTCTGGCGTGAGCCGCACATAGCGGCGTCGCAACACATCCAGCACATAGTCTGCGCCGTTGCGCTGGACGATGGTGAGCTGGGCTGGAGGGAGATGGAGGGGCTGCATGGATGGAAGGATAGCGTTAAGGCGGTGCAAAAGTACGAAAAAGACGAAAGACGAAAGACGAAAGCCGAGAGAATTTTTCTTTTGGTACGAAAAAAAATCCAATTTGGGGCTGCCAAAGAAAAAAACTCTAACCTCTAACCTCTAACCTCTAACCTTTTTCATTACCTTTGCTTCGCGTACTTCGACCAGCTCAGCAACCAAAGTAGGCTGCACCTCGGGAATAAAAGAAAAAACCTTCGGATTTTCTTTGTATTCCGCTCGGTTTGCACTACCTTTGCAGCGGTCTTTACATCTGTTCACACATGATTACCAAGGAAGAAATCGTGGCCAACTGGCTGCCACGCTACACCAAGCACCCTATAGAAGACTTCACCGACCTGGTGTTGCTGACCAACTTCAACAACTACGTCGATATCTTCTGCGACCACTTCGGCATGGAGGCTCCACCCTACGACGCCAACATGCGCATGGCCACAGCAGAGGGACTCACCATGATCAACTTCGGCATGGGCTCGCCCAACGCAGCCATCATCATGGACCTCCTCAGCGCCGTAGCACCGCGGGCATGTCTCTTCCTGGGCAAGTGTGGCGGCATCAGCCACAAGACACAGGTGGGCGACCTCATCCTGCCCCTGGCAGGCATACGCGGCGAGGGAACGAGCAACGACTACTACCCGCCCGAGGTGCCCGCACTGCCCGCCTTCATGATGCAGCGGGCCGTGTCCAGCGCCATACGCGACTACGGACAGGACTACTGGACAGGCACGGTCTATACCACCAACCGACGCATCTGGGAGCATGACGAGGCCTTCAAGGCCAAGCTGCGCACCACACGTGCCATGGCCGTAGATATGGAGACAGCCACGCTCTTCGTCACGGGCTTTGCCAACCACATCCCCACCGGAGCCCTCCTCCTCGTGAGCGACAACCCCATGATTCCCGAGGGGGTGAAGACAGCCGAGAGCGACCAGCACGTCACGGCCGATTTCGTGCGCGAACATGTCCTCATAGGCATACGCAGCCTGGAGAAGATCAAGGGCAAGGACAAGACTGTACGCCACCTCAAGTTCGACTGGTAACCCCCACCCACACATGGCAGCAAAGCAAACGGGCATCTCCTACAAGGATATCCTGGCCGAGGTGAAGGCGGGCACGTTCCGCCCCATCTACTTCCTCTACGGTCCCGAACCTTATTATATAGACCGCGTGGCCGAGTATATCACCTCCCAGGCCCTGCGGGACGACGAGCGGGACTTCAACGAGACCATCCTCTACGGACTGGAGACCTCGCCCCACGATGTCGTGGAACTGGCACGCCGCTACCCCATGATGGCCGAGCGCCAGGTGGTGGTGGTGCGCGAGTGCCAACTCATGCGCCAGGGCAACAAGTCACTTCTGCAAGCCCCCGAGGCACTCATACACTACGCCCAGAACCCGCAGCCGTCCACCGTCCTCATCCTATGCTTCAAGAGCAAGCTGGAGGGCGGCGCCAAGCTGCTCAACGCCATACGCCAACACGGCATAGCCTACGAGTCGGGCCTGCTGCGCGACTACCAGCTGCCGCCCTTCATCAACGACTATGTGCGTCGGAAAGGTCGCGATATTGCGCCAGATGCCACCATGCTATTGGCCGAACACATAGGTGCCAACCTGGGTCGCCTCGCCGCCGACATCGACAAGATCATCCTGTCCTTGCGAGACGACGAGACGCGCATCACATCGTCGCATGTCGAGCACCTCGTGGGGATGAGCAAGGAGTACAGCGTCTTCGAGCTCATCAATGCCCTGTCGGTGAAAGACGTAAACAGAGCGGGTAAAATAGTAAAATATTACGACAATAATCCCAAAAACTTCACCATCCAGCTCGTGCTCACGCAGCTGCACAAATTCTATGCCGACCTCCTCTTGGCAGCCTACGCACCCAGTCAGGCCGAGGGGGATTTGTCGGCGCTGCTGAAGCAGTCTGCCTGGCAACTGCGCCAGTCACTCATCCCAGCACTGCGCCACTACAGCAAGCGCCAGATCTTCGACATCCTGGGCGAAATACGCAAAACCGACGCCGCATCCAAGGGTGTCGGCGTGAGTTTGGGCACCGATGGCGACCTCCTGAAGGAGCTCGTTTTTCGGATTTTGCACTGATTTTGCAGCCAGATTAGGCCGCCAATCACAACATGTTTTTCGGGCTTTATTGCCCTCAGAAGTAGGGGTTTAAGCCGCCTGTCTGCGCCGCGAGAATGGCGCAGATTTTTTTGATCCCATCGAGACTTCACCACACGAAAAAATTGCCTAAAGAGGGATTTTTGGATTTCGAAATGTGAATTTGTAAATTTACGTTTGCAAATTTCAAAATCACCAAAAACCGCTTTTCATTCGAGAAATTCACATTCGGGAATTTGAATTTACATTTCGAAATACATTTGGATTCCGTAAATTCAGGATTTCGAAATCGGAATTTTACGTTTTGCATAAGCGAATGAATGAATAAACATTCGATTTTATATTGTGTATGTAGTTTGTTTTCTGTATTTTACACATTCTCATTCGCTCAGAACAACTGTATTTGTGTCCTAAAAATCGAAAAAGTGGTGTTCGGGAACGAAATTTGCGCAAAATAGGCTGCATAGCGCGTAGTTACCCAGTACTTCTGCCACTGCGAGCTCAAGCGGAAACTTGAAGGGATTCGGGAAGGGAAACTGTGAATTCTGATTCGCAAATCCAAATCCGGACAGCCTTCGGGTTTTGGATTTGTAAATTCACAAAAAGAGATATTTATTTTGCGAAATATTTAAAAAAGTGGAGAAAAAATTTGGTGGTTCCAGAAACTTCCCTTACCTTTGCACTCGCAAATCAAGGAAGAGAGATGGTAAACCGCATCCGACAGATACAAGAAAGCATGCAGATGACGCAGCAGGATTTTGCCAAAGCACTCGGCATCTCCCCCTCCTCTCTCTCCAGCATCTACACGGGACGCACAGCTCCCAGCAACGGCAAGCTCGTGCAGAGCGTACACCAGCACTTCCCACAGATCAACATCCGCTGGCTGATGTTCGGCGAAGGCTCGATGCTGGAAGAGGCGACGCCAAACGAGGCAGCGACTGGCCAGGCTACACTGGGCGAGCAGACAGGCAGCAGTCAGACGACGGCGAGCAGCGAGCAGACAGCAGCAGGCAACGGACAGACGGCACCCACCCCCACCGATGCTGCCGAACTGGAGAAAATCATGGAGCAATCCGTTCGGAAAATCCTTGACAAGCCTCAGCGGAGAATCCTGAAGATCCACGTCTTCTATGACGACGGCACCTTCGAGAGTTTCGTATCGGAACAAGACTAACATTCATATATCACTTTTACCATTGGCCGCAAATCCATTCTACTCCTTATTTTCTAAGCGGCCTAAAGGGGCTGAACCCGTGAGGGCAAGGCTCCCTTTTTTTTAGACCAACCCCTACACCTCCATACCTCACCCATCATCACCCTCAGAACCCTCAGAACCCTCAGAACCCTCAGAACCCTCAGAACCCTCTATACCTTCTCTACCCTCTCTACCTTACTCTATACACACGCACAATGTCACAACCCAAGAAATACATCCTCGACCTCACGGTGACGCACATCGAGACACCCCGCCCGGGCTATGTACTGCTGCGCCTCACCGACCCCCTCCGACCCCTGCCGCAGATGCTGCCCGGACAGTTTGTGGAGGTGCGCATCGACGCCTCTCCCACCACCTTCCTGCGCCGCCCCATCAGCATCCACCACATAGACCGCACACTTGGCGAGCTGTGGCTGCTCGTCCACGCCGTGGGCGACGGCACACGCAGCCTGGCCCGTCTGCACGAGGGCGACACACTCAACATCGTGGGACCGCTGGGACACGGCTTCAGCCTGCCCGATGAAGCAGCAGGCTCACCAGCCAGCTTCCTTCTCGTGGGTGGCGGCGTGGGGGTAGCCCCCCTGCTCTATCTGGGCAGCGAGCTGCGCAGACTGGGAGCCACGCCCACCTTCCTCCTCGGTGCCCGCTCGGCCTCGGACCTGCTGCAGCAGACATTCTTCGAGCAGCTGGGCCCCGTCTTCGTCACCACCGAGGACGGCACGGCTGGACAGCGCGGCTTCGTCACCCAGCACACCGTGTGGGACGAGCAGCACTGGGACCGCATCTGCACCTGCGGCCCCGGCCCCATGATGAGGGCTGTGGCACGGCTGGCACGCGAGCGAGGCATCCCCTGCGAGGTCTCGCTGGAGAACATGATGGCCTGCGGGCTAGGAGCCTGCCTCTGCTGCGTCGAGGACACACACGAGGGACACCTGTGCGTGTGCAAGGAAGGCCCCGTCTTCAACACCGACCGACTCAAATGGGAATAACATGGCAGAACTGATTACACACATAGGAGCTCTCACACTCCAGAACCCCGTGATGACAGCATCGGGGACTTTTGGCTACGGACTGGAATTTGCCGACCTCGTGGACCTCTCGCGCATAGGCGGCATCATCGTCAAGGGCACCACACTGGAGCCCCGCGAGGGCAACCCCTACCCCCGCATGGCCGAGACAGCACAGGGTATGCTCAACTGCGTAGGCCTGCAGAACAAAGGCGTGGAACATTTCTGCCATGCCATCTACCCCCAGATATGCCACCTCGGCACCGAGGTAATCGTCAACGTGAGCGGCTCGTCGCCCGAGACGTATGCCCTCTGCGCCGAGCGCATAGCGTCACTCCCCGACATCCACGCCATCGAGCTCAACATCTCCTGCCCCAACGTGCGACAGGGAGGCATGGCTTTCGGCGTCACTACCCAAGTGGCAGCCTCCGTCGTGCGAGCCGTGCGAGCCGTATGGCCCCGCACACTCATCGTCAAGCTCTCGCCCAACGTCACCGACATCACAGAGATAGCGCGTGCCGTGGAGGCCGAGGGGGCCGATGCCGTCTCGCTCATCAACACCCTGCTGGGCATGGCCATCGATGTGGAACGGCGCCGCCCCGTGCTCAGCATCGCCACAGGAGGACTCTCTGGTCCGGCCGTCAAGCCCGTAGCGCTGCGCATGGTGTGGCAGGTGGCCCATGCCATAGGGATTCCCGTGGTAGGTTTGGGCGGCATCGCCACGGCTGTAGATGCCCTGGAATTCCTCATGGCAGGTGCCTCGGCCGTGGAGATAGGCACGGCCAATTTCCTCGACCCCACCACGACGGTGAAGGTGGTAGATGGCATCAACGCCTGGCTCGACAGCCACGGTTGTCGGAATGTGAAGGAAATTATCGGCGTGGTGTAATAGATAGGTGTCCAGAACGCACCTATAACACAATGCCGCGCCTGGCGAGGAAGTCCTGGCCCGTGCCGTAGTGCTCGATGACGAAGTCCAGGTCCTTGTCGCCTCGTCCCGACAGCGTCACGATGGCCGAGCCCGGTCGTCCCTCGCGTGCCACCTTCAGCGCATAGGCCAGGGCATGGCTGCTCTCTATGGCGGGGATGATGCCCTCCACGCGAGAGAGGAGGAACAGGGCCTCGATGGCCTCTTCGTCGTCGATGGCCACATACTTCACACGTCCCATGTCGTGCAACAACGCATGCTCGGGTCCTGCTGCGGGATAGTCTAGGCCGCTGGCATTGGAATAGACCGGGGCTGGCGAGCCATCCTCGGCGGCCAGCATGTAGCTGTTGAAGCCGTGCATCACGCCCACCTTTCCGAAGGTGATGCTCGCAGCATTGTCGCCCAGGGCGGGGCCGTGGCCCAGAGGTTCCACTCCGTACAGCTCCACGGGGTCGGCCAGGAAGGGTACGAAGGTGCCGATGGAGTTGGAGCCACCTCCCACACAGGCGATGACCTTGTCGGGCAGATGGCCCGTCATCTCCAGGAACTGACTCCGCGCCTCGTCGCCGATGACCTGCTGGAAGTCGCGCACCATGAGGGGGAAGGGATGGGGCCCTGCCGCCGTACCGATGCAGTAGATGGCCGTGTGGTACTCGCGCGAGTAGGCCTCGAAGGCCGCATCCACAGCCTCCTTCAGCGTCCGCAGCCCTGCCGAGACGGGTATCACCCGTGCTCCCAGCAGCCGCATACGCGCCACATTGGGTGCCTGCTTGGCGATGTCCACCTCGCCCATGTAGATGTCGCACTCCAGACCGAAGTAGGCCGCTGCCGTGGCCAGTGCCACGCCGTGCTGACCCGCTCCCGTCTCGGCGATGAGTTTCTTCTTGCCCATGTACTTGGCCAGCAGGCCCTCGCCCATGCAGTGGTTCAGCTTGTGAGCTCCCGTATGGTTCAGGTCCTCGCGCTTGAGGTAGATCTGGGTGCGGCCGAAGAGGTTGGACAGACGCTGACAGTGGTAGAGCGGTGTGGGGCGGCCCTGAAATTCGCGGCGTATGCGGCGCAGCTCGGCGATGAACTGGGCCGACTGTGCTATGGTGTTGTAGCCCTCGGCATACTCATCGAAGGCCTTGATGAGTTCGGGATCCTGCAGGTAGTTGCCACCGTAGGTGCCGAAGCGTCCTCCCTCGGTGGGGAATTCCTTCAGGTAGTTGTCGAAATCGCGGTATGCATTCATGTGTGAGAGGATTTGCGGGTGCAAAGGTAATGAAAAAGGTTAGAGGTTAGAGGTTAGAGGTTAGAGTTTTTTTGCAAAAACGGCGGGCGGTCAACATTTTTTTGCAAAGCGGCCAAAAATGAAGCATTTTTACCGAGTAGTAGCCTACTTCCTTGAGAGATTGGATGGGTGGACAGGGAGGCTTCGAGCGTGCACGTGCGCATCATCCCCCAAATTTTCGGATTTTCGGATTTTCGGATGGGGTGGTTTTTATTTTCATGTTAGTTATGGACTCGAAAGCGGAGAAGTGCAGGGGTGCTCAAAAAAATCTTTTTATTAAGGGGTAGAGGATTAATTTTTTAATATATATAATGTGCTACCGCTGTACTTGCTACTTCCGAACCACCCCATCCGAAAATCCGAAAATCCGAAAAATTCGGCATGTTGAGACCCCCATTCCTGTTCTTTTTGCCCTCCATTCTCCCATTTTTCGTATGCCACACCCATTTGTGGCATAGCAAAGGCATACGAATGGTGGGAGAAAGGAGGGAGAAGAGGGGTTATGCCGTACCGGGGGTTGACACCCCCGTCTAGGTTATGTCGCCCCTACAGGGCTTAGGCAAAAAAATGCACGGTTTTTGGCCCAAAAATGAAAAAAGTAGGAAAAAATGTGTTCTATGTCAGAAAAAGTTTGTCCCATTGCAGTGTCAACAGACAAGTCCTACTGCGATGAGAGCTCCATCGCCAGAGATAGTCACAGTAAGGAGGTGATCTTGAGACACGGAGCCTCAGAAGAAGAATCAACATGGCAACCAAAATGACCAACACCTCCAAAAAAAACACTCACCCCAGCCCTTTTTGCAAAAAAACTCTCAGCTCTCAGCTCTCAGCTCTCAGCTTTTTTGTACCTTTGCGGGCGAATTCTGGCCCAGAAAGTCTCACCATCATCCCCCATGATCAGTTTCATCGTCTGCAGCATAAACCCCCATGCATGCGAGCAACTCCGGCAAAATATCAGCACCACCATTGGCGAGACAGACCACGAGTTTCTCCCTTTCGACAACCGTCAGGCCAGGCAGGGAATCTGTGAGGTCTATAACCATCAGGCGCGATTGGCACAGGGCGAGAACCTCTGCTTCCTCCACGAGGATGTTGCCTTCCTCTCGACTGACTGGGGCCACGTCATCGAGGATAAGCTCAACGAAAGCGACTGTGGGGTCATCGGATTTTCTGGTTCTCAGGTCAAGGCAAAAGCCCTTTCTGGGGTTCACTGCGGCAGGGAATACCAACTCCACAACTACACCGACAAGCTGGGACAGGCCTTTCGCACCCCTCCATCCCCCCCAGCCTTCATCCCCACCGTGACACTCGACGGGCTGTGTCTCTTCGTCAGCCGCCCACACTGGGCCACCCACCCTTTCGACGAGCACTTGCTCCATGGTTTCCACGGCTACGACCTGGACTTCTCCCTCCAGCAGCACCAGGCGGGTTTCCACAACCAGGTCTGCTATGCCATCCAGATTCGCCACTCTTCAAACGGTTCCTTCAATGAGGCTTGGTCCCAGGCCATGGTCCTCCTCCACAAAAAGAAATGGGACGCCTGGCTGCCCGCCTACACCTTCCAACCCACCCAGACGGAAGCACGAAACATCGAGTCCCAAGCCCTCTACGAACACACAAAGACCCTCCTTCGAGGCCAAACGCCCCTGTCCTCTGTCAAGCCTCTACTGCTGGACTACACCAGGACCTATGGTCTGAACCACTACGCCCGTAAACTCTGGATCAAGGTCCTCTACAACAGGCTACTCCGCATCAAACGCTGACCCCATGGTAACCATCGTCATCCCCGTCTATAAGAGCCACCCCTCGCACTGGGAGCAGCGCTCGCTGCACCAATGTCTTCAGGTGCTGGGACGCTACGACATCACCCTGGTGACACACCCCGACTGCCCCCTCGACACGTACGACGACATCGCAGCTGCCCACGGCGTGGTGCTCCGGCGTTCCCTTTTCCCGGCCTCCTACTTCGCCTCCGTCGCAGGCTACAACCGACTCATGCTCAGCAAGGAGTTCTACCAGCGCTTCGCCGACAAGGAATACATCCTCATCTACCAACTCGATGCCTGGGTCTTTGCCGACCGGCTGGAAGAGTGGTGCCTGCGCGGATACGACTACATCGGAGCCCCCGTCCACTTCCGCGACAACGAGGGACACATCACACCACAGGTGTGGGGAGTGGGCAACGGAGGACTGTCGCTGCGCCGCGTCAGCTACTGTCTGCGCATCCTCGCACAACCCAAATGGCGACCCTTCCTCGATCTCGGCGGACTGACCCTGCGCAACGATATGCGGTGGCACAGCTACCTGGGTCTGCCGCTGCGCCTGCTCGGCCACAAGAACACCCTAGGCTATTTCCTGCGCAAGAACATCAACGAGGACATCCTCCTCAGCATCTACGCCGCCCACTCCTTTGCCCCAGTCCACATCCCCGATGCCGAGACAGCACGCCGCTTCGCCGTAGAGTCCCTACCCTCCCACTACTTTCCCAACCCCACGCAGGACCTCCCCTTCGGCTGCCACGCCTTCGAAAAGAACGAGTTCGACAACTACTGGAAAACCATCATGGGCTAAATTTTCACGCTGATTTTCACGTCGTCTGCCCCCAAAAAAAACTTTTCGCACCCTCTTCGCAAAAAAAATTCAGTCTATAGCCTCTCATCTCTAAATTTTTCCGTATCTTTGCACCAGAAAAAGACCACTCGCACCATGAAGCACACCATCCTCTCTGCCATCGTCCTGGCCCTGCTCACCGCATGCAGTAGCACGGCCCCTCATGTGGGCTGCCGCACCGATGCACTCGACGACTCGGCCTGGGAATACGCACAATGGATCTCGGCCGCAGACTGCCCCGTCGTCACCGGTCCCATCCCGGGCGATGCCCTCGCCGCCGACGGCTCGTCGTGGTTCGTCAGCACCCCGCGCAACGCCCAGAAGGTGGTCTCGGCAAAATGGATGACCACAGGTCTGGGCACCTACGAGCTCTTCCTCAACGGACAACCCGTAGGGACCGATTTCCTCAAACCCGGCTTCACACACTACGCCAAGACCAAGCGCAGCTTCACCTACGACATCACCCAGGCCTTCCGCTGCGGAGCCGACGAGGAGAACACCCTCAGCGCACAGGTCACGCCAGGATGGTGGGGCGACAAGATCCTCGCTCCCGACGGACACGACGGCATGCGCGGAAAGAAAGTGGCCTTCAGGGGCGTGCTCCAGCTCACCTACGCCGACGGCACCACCAGCCTGCTGGGAACCAACCTCACCGACTGGCGTGCCGGCGTGGCAGGACCCGTCAAGCACGCCGGCATCTTCGACGGCGAACGCTACGATGCCCGCGAACTCCCAGGCTACGACAACCCCGACGCCCTCGCCACGCCTGAGGTGAACACCGAGTTCGGCGGCGAGATACTGCCCTCACTGGGCGCCGAGATATGTCTGCGCCACGACCTCGCCATGGCCCCAGTGCGCGCATACGTATGGAAAGAGGTGGAGGGTGCCACCGACGAGGCCTTCGGACGCGTGGTCATCGACCGCGAGTACACCGACGGTCAGACCTGGACGCTGCAGCCCGAGGAGACACTCGTAGTGGACTTCGGACAGAACGCCGCCGCCGTGCCACAGTTCACCTTCGAGGCCGCAGAAGGCACCACACTCACCTGCCTGCCCGCCGAGCTCCTCAACGACAGCTGCGGAGCCAAGAGCCGCGGCATGGACGGACCCGAAGGCAGCTGCCACCGCACCAACCTGCGACAGGCCCACAACGGCATGCGGATGGACTACACCTTCGGACCCACCGACAAGGCCGTCACCTTCTATCCCCACTGCACCTTCTACGGCTACCGCTACATCTCCGTCACCGCCACCGACAACGTCACACTGCACGCTCTGCGCAGCATCCCCGTCACCTCCATCACCCAAGAGATGGAGACAGGCACCATCACCACGGGCAGCGACGACGTGAACCAACTCATCTCCAACACCCTGTGGGGACAGCGCAGCAACTACCTGAGCGTACCCACCGACTGCCCACAGCGCAACGAACGACTGGGATGGACGGCCGACACACAGGTGTTCGCCGAGACTGGCACCTTCTTTGCCAATACGCGCGACTTCTTCCACAAATGGATGCGCGACCTGCGCGACTCGCAGTCGCCCCTCGGCGGCTTTCCCGGCGTGGCCCCCAAGGCACAGTACGGTGCAGGCGAGACCGACATGATGCGACTGGGCTGGGCCGATGCCGGCATCATCGTGCCCTGGACCGTGTGGAAACAGTTTGGCGACACAGCCATCGTGGACGAGAACTGGGACGCCATGAACCGCTTCATGGACCACATATACCAGACCAAATACTGCCACGAGACCCTCGCTGCCGAGAACGGTAACTTCCAGTGGGCCGACTGGCTCAGTTACGAACCCCTGGAGAGCTGCAGCGGACGCATCTGGGGCGACGGAGGACTCAAGCCCGAGGCCGTGGAGTACTGGAACTACCTGGGCGCCAGCTACTGGGCCCTCGATGCCAGCATGATGCGCGACATGGCTGCCGCCACGGGACGCGACGCTGCGCCCTACCAGCAGATACTGGACGAAGCACGGGCCTACCTGCACGAGCGGTTCATCGACAACAACGGCACCTTCCGTCTGCCCATCCTCAACACCATGCAGACCCCCGCCCTCTTCGCCCTGCGCAACGACATCGTGGAGGGTGAGGCACGACAGGCCCTCATCGGCCGTCTCAAGGAGAACTTCGCCCAGCACAACGGCTGCCTGCAGACCGGTTTCCTCGGCACCAGCATCCTCATGCCCACACTCACCGCCAACGGCATGTCCGACATCGCCTACGACCTGCTCTTCCAGCACAAGAACCCCAGCTGGCTCTACTCGGTCGATAACGGCGCCACCACCATCTGGGAACGCTGGAATAGCTACACCATAGAACACGGCATGGGACCAGCCGGCATGAACAGCTTCAACCACTACGCCTACGGCTGCGTGTGTCAGTGGCTGTGGGAGTGTGCAGCAGGCATCGCCGCCGACACCGCCCAACCAGGCTTCGCCCACATCGTCATGGCACCCCAGCCCGACAAGAGACTGGGCCATCTCACCGCCACATATCGCTCGGCAGCTGGCCTCATCCAGAGCACATGGGCCTACGATGGCGACACCTGGACGTGGGACTTCACCATCCCCCAAGGAGCCACAGCCACCGTCACCCTCCCCGGCGAGCAAGAGAGCAAAGACTACACTGCCGGCACCTACCATATCGTACAATAACCCCCCAGAAACCGCTCGGTCCCAACCTCTCGCCGCGATGATGTCGCGTTCGGCGTTGGTGTCACCGTCGCTTCATCCCGCCAAGCGTTTGCCACTCAACCGAGGGCGATGGCCTGCGACGCGCTCGAGGGCGCCGGACTCTGCGGTCACGCTGTCTGTCTTGGCAGCAAAAAAGTACCGACCTGGATGTTACCCAGGTCGGTACGCCTTTTTGTTGGGGACAAGGGGTTCTGGGAGCACTATTTGACTCTCACGCATCAGCGCTGAGAAACCTTAGTGCTGGGGTAGTAGTGCTCCAGAATCTGGCGGTAGGTGTAGCCCTGGTGGCCCATGACGGCAGCACCTATCTGGCACATGCCTACGCCGTGACCCCAGCCTCGACCGGTGAGGACGAAGCAGGCAGGAACGCCACGGTCGTCGAGGTCCTGAGGTTGTATGTCGAAGGCGGCACTCTTGAGGTGGCTGTCGCTGAGGGCCGAGCGTATCTCCAACTCCTTGCCCAGGACGATGCTGCGTCGAGAGCCCACGATGCGGAGCCGCTTGATGCGTCCGCCAGGGCCGCGCTCGAGGGGTTGCAGGTCGAGGATGTCGCCCAGGTCCATGCGCAGGTGCTGCGAGATATAGGCGGCTGCGTCGGCTTGGGCGAGGACGACTTGCCAGTGCATGATGTCGTGTGTCTCGAGGTCGTAGTCGTTGAGCACCTGATGCAGGATGTCGTCATCTGCCTGGGCACAGAAGATGTCGGGCTGAGCCACGAGATAGGGGTGGTGTTCCTCTTCCCAACAGGTCTCGAACTCCTCGGTCATGCCGCCACAGCATTTGGAGAAACGGGCATCGCAGAGGGTGCCGTTGCAGGTGAGTATCTGTCCTTCGGTACTACGCACAGCCTCCTCCACACGGGGCAGCGAAGCTCGCGTGATGCCCTGATAGCGCTGACAGTGGTCGTCGGCACAGACGTCGAAGATGGTGTGCTCCTCGCGGTCGTGCCAACGGATGATCTCGTCCTCGCTCTTGGTGAACGAGAAGAAGGTGTGGCCCGACTCCTGGCGCTCGCGACGTTTCTGCATCTGGGCATAGAGCCAGCTGCGGCTGATGACGGCCGAGGCCTTGAGGAACTCGAGCGGACAGGCCGCATTCATCTCGCTGCTGATGACACTGACGAGGTAGTCCTCTACGGGCAACTCGTTGATGCAGACGATGGCACTCTCCTCGACGACGAGGTGCAGCGTGCCGCGGAAGGTCTGCTCCTCGGTGCGCTCCCAGTGAAAGTCCTTGCCGATGGTGACGGCAGGCAGAGAGAACGAGGCATCGTCGGTATCGGGCACGAAGGTGAGGGACCCGAAGACCTTGCCCTGCCACAGCAGTCCTCCATCCTGATAGAGCACCTCCTGGGGACCGTCCCAGGCCTCGCCTTTGGCTGCGAAGGAGCCGTGAAGGGTGAAACATACGCGCTGGGCAGCGAGCAGACCCACCTGTATGTTGGGCGACGTGAGGTGCTCGGACACCTCGGGTGCGGTCTCGGTCGGTTCCTGAGGGGCTGCGTCGCAGGGATGCGTGGACAGGAGGGTCGAGAGGTCGACATCGGTGCCCACCTCGCTCAGTATGGCAGCCACACGCTGGGGTGTGAGACGTTGGTAGTCTTCGGCTCGAGGGGCGATGACGAGACCCGCCATGTCCAGGGCACCCGGACTCACCATGAGCTGATCCCCTCCCTCGCTATAGTAGCAGACAGGACGGTGCCGACGACGCGGGAAGATGACGGTAACGAGTTCGTCGGGGTGCCCTTCCCCACCCTGCTGCATCCAGCAGAGGATGTTCATGCGGGGTTCGGTGGCATCGTCGTCCTGAGGCAGAGCGTGGTAGATGCGCTGCCACGTGGGGGCGAGGTCGGCCTGGGGCGAAGAACGCAACACGATGGCAGGACAGGCATAGCCCTTGAGCAGCCCCACGGTGACGGAGGTGTCGCCTTCGCCGTCTTGAGTGGCGAGAATCTCCACAGACGAGGCATAGAGGCCCCAGTCGCGCTCGAGAGGCACGATGCCTCGCGCTCCAGCCTGAAAATGCAGATGGTCGGGACATGAGGCCCCGCACTGCGGACCGTTGTAGAAGACGAGATAGCGGGGCATGGCCACAGCCAGACGCGTCAGAGCACCGAAATGCGTGAGGATGGATTGCGGACGATGACGACGTGAGGCTATGGTGAGATGACGAGGCAGGATGGGATAGGGGTTGACAAGTACCTCGTAGTGGTGTTCTATGGCCAGAGAAGGCTGCGTGGGGGGACGGTTCTCGCGACAGAGAAAGCAGGGACGACGCTCTATGCTGGCGGCATCCACCTTGGCACTGGCCGAGCCTACACGTCGCGGGTTGTACTGCACCGAGAGGGGGGCTACCACACCGTCGAGGTTGAGTTCCTTGACCTCGCCACCGAAAGCGGGGAGGCCGTCCTGCTGCGCCTCGACGAAGGCATCGACATCCTCCTGGGTCGTCTCGCGTCGCCACGCCACATTGAGTTGTCTGCGTGCCCGCACCTCGTTGGTGCGCAGCTGGTCCTTGTAGAGGTTGTTGCGGTTGACACGCTCCACCGAGAGGGCTGCATCGCTGTTGCCTTCCCAACGACGACAGAGGTAGAGCTCGTCGAAGATACGGCCGATGCGGTACCTGCGTCCTATCATCAGACCCAGTGCATAATCCTCGCCGTAGCTGGTGTTGGGTATCTGTATGCGGCGCAGCACAGGAGTGTAGAAAGCTCGCGGAGCACCCAGCCCATTGATGCGCAAGGCATTGTTGCGTCCGTTCTGGGGAGTCCACTCGCGGTGGTCGATGAGCCCAGGAGGCAGGGTCTGAAGGTCAAAGTCGGTCATCCTGTACGAGCCGATGACCATGGCGGCACGCTGCTGACGGAAGGCCTCTACGATGCGTTGCAGGGTGTCGGGGCCACTGTAGAGGTCGTCGGAGTCGAGCTGCACGACAAAACGTCCGCAGCGGGTATCGTGGACGGCGAGGTTCCAGCAGCCACCTATGCCCAGGTCGTCGCGCTGTGGGATGAGGTGGATGAGTGGACAATGCTGCCCGTTGTCCACCATAGTGTCCACCACTTCGGTGGTACCGTCGGTGCTATGGTTGTCCACCACGAAGAGGTTGAAGGGGAAGGTGGTCTGCTGGGCCATGACACTGCGTATGGCATCGGCAATAGTGCGCACACGGTCCCTGACGGGGATGATGACCGAAGCCTCTACGGGGAACTCCTCGTCGTCGAAGCGCAACTCGTCCACCTCGTCTGGAGCCAACAGGGCCCCTATCTCGCGAAGATGTCGGGTGCAGACACGCTCCATCTCTATCTGGCGCGCACGGTTGCGAGGATCGACATAGTCGAACTGACGTTCGCCACTGCGGCGCATATCGGTCTCCACCTCGGTGTAGAGGAACTCGGAGACATGAAGGGGCAGCATGCGACGACTCAGGAACAGACGCAGGTCGTAGAGGCCGGCATAGTGGAACTGACGGACGCGTTCCTGAGCGAAGAAGGCCTGAACGGCATCGGTACGCATGAGGGTGAGCGAACCGAAGTCGAAGTCATCGCGTACAGAGCCTTCCTGGTAGTCGATGAGGGGATGCGGCGCGGGGGTGCTGGCGTCGCCGCCAGCGATGACACGGTAGTCGGCATAGAGCATCGCGGCCCCGCTGTCCTCGGCCACGGTGAGCATGCGTGTGAGGGCATGAAAACCCAGCTGCAGGTCGAAGCTCTTGGTGTAGAGGAGGATATATGGAGCCGTGGCTGTCTGGGCCATCTGCCTGAGCGAGGTGGTCTGGAAGGGATTATCGATGAGATGTACGCTATCCACGTTGGGGTCGGCAAGCAGCATGGCCCGAGTGGAAGCGGCATCTGTGTCACTGTGGAAGGAAAGGAAGGCGTCTATCATGTGTTATTTAGGTCAACGGTCAACGTCGGTGCAAAAGTAGGAAAAAGGCGAGAGACGAAAGACGAGAGATGAAGGATTTTTGCATTTTCCACCAAAAAAACTTGTTTTTTCGCCTGCCAGAGAAAAAAACTCTAACCTCTAACCTCTAACCTCTAACCTTTTTCATTACCTTTGCGACCGTATGTATCAGTCACGCCCTCACTATCATCTGCTGGACGGGCTGCGCGGTGTCGCAGCACTCGTCGTACTCGTCTATCATCTCTTCGAGGCCATCGCCTTTGCGGCAGGAGCACCCGAGCAAAACCTCTACCACGGCTTCATGGCGGTGGATTTCTTCTTCATCCTGTCGGGATTTGTGATGGGTTATGCCTACGACGAACGGTGGACCAACACCCCCTCTTCACGCACCGCAACACAGGAGGGAACGACGCTCACCTTCTGGGGCTTCGTACGCCGTCGTCTCATCCGTCTGCACCCCATGGTGGTGGCGGGTGTCGTGATGGGTGTCGTGGCTTTCTGCATCCAGGGCTGCGAGACCTGGTCGGGCGAGAAAGTGGCTACAGAGACCATCCTGTGGGGTACGTTGCTGGCTCTCTTCCTGCTTCCTGCCGGTCCCGCACTGGACATCCGCGGCAACACCGAGATGTTTCCGCTCAATGGTCCGCACTGGTCGCTCTTCTTCGAGTACATCGGCAGTCTGCTCTACGCGTTGTTGCTGCGGCGCATGAGTACACGTTGGTTGAAAGTGTGGGTTGGCGTGTCTGCTTTTTTACTAATCTCCAATGGACTGTATCAAGGCGAGGGTTTCATCGCCTACGGTTGGTCGTCAGTCCCCTCCAACATGCTAGGCGGACTACTGCGTCTCTCCTTTGGCTATCCTGCCGGCCTGCTGTTGGCACGGCTCTTCCGCAAGCGTAGGCCTCAGCCACTGAAAGGTCCCATATTCCTACTGTGCAGCCTCGCCCTCATTGGTCTGCTGGCCATGCCCAACCTCAACCACGGAGCGTGGAGCAGCAGGGTCTATCTGAGCGTGTGGTATCAGGTGCTGTGCCTCACCGTGTTCTTCCCCGCCATCGTGTGGGTGGCAGCACGCGGACTGGCTTCGGGCCGCAAAGAGAAGGTCATCCGCTTCCTCGGACGCCTCTCCTACCCGCTCTATGCCATCCACTACCCGCTCATCTATCTCTACATCGACTGGATCAACAAGGGCCTGCACCCCTTCGGCGAGGCGGCATGGACCACCCCCGTAGCCCTGGGCGTCATCGCCCTGGCACTGGGCACCTTCTTCCTGCTCTGTTACGACGAGCCCGTAAGGCGTTTTCTGAATAGAAAAAGCCAGAAATAGTAAAATTTTTCTAAAAAATCCCCTCGCGAGCGCATTTATCTACGCTCCGTTGCGTCATATCCGAAAAAGAATACCTATCTTTGCGCGCCGTTTTTGAGGAAAGAGCCGCGTCGACGGACGCTCCTGAGGCCTCAAACATACAAGCCCGAGCGGCAAACACCTTGACATCTGAATACAAACCTAACCATAACACCATCATGAAGAAACTCTTCTCGGCAGCCCTCCTGTGCTGCATGACGCTTCTCGCGAGCGCACAATCTACAAGTGTCACCCCTGCCGACTGGCACTGGGACCGCGGCACCATCGTCATCAATACCCCTATGCGTCCGGACGGACAGACCGACGTGCTGAGCCTCGTGGCACCCAAACTAGAGACCGTTCGAGTGGCCTTCGTGGGGCTGGGCATGCGTGGACCTGGCGCCGTGGCCCGCTTCACCCACATCCCCGGCGTGCAGATCGTGGCCCTGTGCGACTATGTGAAGGAACGTGCCGAGAATTGCCAGACCTACCTGCGCCAGGCTGGTCTGCCCCCTGCCGACATCTACTACGGCGAGAATGGCTATGAAGAGGTGTGCAAGCGCCCCGACGTGGACCTCGTCTATGTCGCCACCGACTGGGATCACCACTACCCCGTGGCTGTATGCGCCCTGGAGAACGGCAAACACACCGCCATCGAGGTGCCTTCTGCCATGAACCTGAAGCAGTGCTGGAACCTCATCGAACTGAGCGAACGCACCCGCAAGCACTGTATGATTCTGGAGAACTGCTGCTATGACTGGTACGAACTGGATGCCCTCAATATGGCACAGCACGGTGTCTTCGGCGAGGTGCTGCGCGGCGAAGGCGCCTACATCCACAACCTGGACGGTTTCTGGGATGCCTACTGGAAGAATCCCGCCGACGAGTCCCGCCTGGGCTGGCGCATGAAGTACAACATGGAGAACCGCGGCGATGTCTATGCCACCCACGGTCTGGGTCCCGTCGCCATGGCCATGAACATCCACCGCGGCGACCGCATCACGACCCTCGTGGCCATGGATACGAAGAGCGCCTACGGCAAGGAGTATGTGGAGAACTACACCAAGAAGGAATGCCAGAACTTCCGCAACGGCGATCACACCACCACACTGATGCGTACCGAGAACGGTAAGGTCATCGAGATTCAGCACGACGTGATGAATCCACAGCCCTATAACCGTCTGTACAAGCTCATCGGCACCAGAGGTTATGCCACCAAGTACCCCGAAGAACATTTCGCCCTCAGCAGCAGTCAGATGAAGGAGAGCGGCGTGGCACCCCAGGTGGACAATCTGAGCGGACATGAATTCCTCCCCGAGGAAGAGCACGAAGCCCTAGTGGCCAAGTACAAGCACCCCCTGGCTCTGCGCTACGAAGAGATGGCCAAGAAGGTGGGTGGACACGGCGGCATGGATTTCACCATGGACTCGCGCCTCGTATATTGTCTGCAGAACGGCCTGCCCCTCGACCTCGACGTCTATGACCTGGCCGAATGGTGCTGTCTGGCCGAACTGGGCAGCCTCTCCATGGACAACAACTGCGCTGCAGTAGCCTTCCCCGACTTCACACGCGGCGCCTGGCAGAAACTGCAGGGCTTCACCTTCGCCTTTGCCGACCCCGAGGCAGAGGCTGCCGCCGAGGCTGCCGCCGAGGCCAGCACGCAGGCCCAGAAGGACCGCTGCGCCAAGGAGAAACTGTGGGAGAAGTACGACAAAGCCCAGGCCAAAGCCAAAGCCAAAGCCAGCAAATAAGAGGTGATCCTGCTGGGACTGACACAGAGGGAACTGCAAGGGCTGGCCGAGGAGATGCACCTCCCCGCCTTTGTGGGACGGCAGATAGCGGAGTGGCTCTACCGTAAGGGTGCCACGTCGTGGGACGAGATGACCAACCTCTCCCGTGCCACCCGCGAGATGCTGGCCCAACACCACGAGATAGGACGACAAGCACCCCTCGTGGCACAGCAGAGTGCCGACGGCACGGCCAAATACCTCTTCCCCACCCAGGCAGGAGGACGCGTGGAGACCGTCTTCATCCCCGACGATGACCGCGGCACCATCTGCGTGAGCTGTCAGGAGGGATGCAGGATGAACTGCCAGTTCTGCGCCACAGGCAAGCAGGGCTGGAGCGGACACCTCACCACGACCGACATCCTCAACCAGATCTACTCGCTCCCCCGACGAGACCGGCTGACCAACATCGTCTTCATGGGACAGGGCGAACCCCTCGACAACCTGGACAACGTGCTGCGAGCCACCGAGATACTCATGGCGCCCTATGCCTGGGCATGGAGTCCCAAACGCATCACCATCTCCACGGTAGGACTGCGCAAAGGGTTGAGACGACTGCTCGACGAGAGTCCCTGCCACATCGCCATCAGCATGCACAACCCTTTTGCCGACGAACGCGCCGCCATGATGCCAGCCCAGCACAGCTACCCCCTCACCGAGATGCTGGACCTGCTGCGTCGCTACGACTGGACAGGACAAAGACGCCTCTCGTTCGAGTACATCATCTTCGGCCACCAAAACGATACCCGTCGTCACGCCAACGAGGTGGTACGGCTGTTGCAAGGCCTGGAATGCCGAGTCAACCTCATCCGCTGGCATGCCATACCGGGACAGGAGACGTTGCACGAAGCCGACACACAGCGCATGGAGGCCTTCCGCGACCACCTCAACAGCCAGGGTTTACGCTGTACCATACGCGCCTCGCGCGGTCAGGACATCGACGCTGCCTGTGGACTGCTGAATACCAAACAAAACACATGAACACCAGAATACACCACATCGCCATCCTCCTCGCCACAGCGGCACTGCTGCTCACAGGCTGCAAGAAGGAGCATGTACTGCCGCGAGCCAGCGGCCGACCCTACGAGATCCTCGTCGTCATGAAGAGAGGCGCCTGGGAAGCGCCCGAGGGGCGTGCCCTGTACAACGTGCTGGACAGCGATATTCCCGGACTGCCACAGCCCGAACCGTCGTTCCACATCTCGCAGATAGACCCCAGCCACTACGACCAGATTGCCAACATCTTCCGCAACATCATCGTGGTGAAGATAGACCCCACCCTATATTCCCATACCTCGCTCCACTTCGTGCGGGACCAATATGCCCTGGAGCAGATTATCATGACCCTGACGAGCCCCTCGGCCAACGATATGGCCGATTTCTGCTTCGACCACGGCGAGGAAATCGTGGACTTCTTCACCAAGATGGAGATGAACCGTCTGGTCAAGAATCTGCAGGGCAAGTACAGCAAGAAGGTGGCCGAACTGGCTGCCGAGTACTTCGACTGCCAACTGCATGCCCCCGACGAGATACAGGCCACGAAACGCTGCAAAGACTTCTTCTGGGCCAGCAGCAACACTGCCTCGGGCAACGTCAACATCTGCATGTATGCCTATCCCTACGAGGGACCCGAGACATTCAATAAGACCTATGTCCTCGCCAAACGCGACAGCTTCATGCGAGAGAACATACCGGGTTCACTGCCCGAGATGTATATGGCCACAGACACCATGTACACCGCCGTCCAGCCCATCATAGTACACAACCAGTATGCCATGGAAACACGCGGGTTGTGGTACATGGAACACGGCGCCATGGGAGGACCCTTCGTGAGCCATTCCCGCGTGGACACCACCCAGAACAGGGTCATCGTGGTGGAGGGCTTTGTCTTCGCTCCCGAGAAGATGAAACGCGGACTCATGCGTCGCCTCGAAGGCTCCCTCTACACCCTCAACCTCCCCGACGAGAAGACCTCCGACATCGTCACCACCCTAGACGAGGTGACTGTGGGGCCTGAGAAAGACGCACACTAGGATAAAAAAACGTAGAACTTACAGAACACACCTTAAGCATATGCTCAAAATCGGAATCACACACGGCGATACCAACGGTATCGGCTACGAAATTATCTTCAAGACCTTTGCAGACCCCACCATCCTGGAACTGTGTACGCCCATCATATACGGGTCGCCCAAGGTGGCAGCATACCATCGCAAAGCCTTGGAACTCAACGTCAACTACACCACCATCAGCGATGCCGACTCCGCACGGGAAGGACAACTCAACCTCGTGCCCTGCACCGCCGACGAGGTGAAGGTGGAGCTGGGCACAGGCAGCGAAGAGTCGGGACATGCCGCACTCGCCGCCTTGGAACGTGCCGTAGCAGACTGGCGCGAAGGCAAGATTGATGCCCTCGTCACAGCCCCCATCAACAAGCACGTCATCCAGGGCGACTCCTTCCAGTTCCCTGGCCAGACCGAATATCTCCAGGACCGCGTGGGACACGACGGACAGCAGGCCCTCATGATTCTCATGAACGAAACCCTGCGCGTGGCCGTCATGACCACACACACACCCATCGCCAAGGTGGCTGCACAGATCACCACAGAGCATGTCGTGCAGAAGCTCGCCAGCTTCCACAAAGCGCTGCGCACCGACTTCGGCGTATCCATCCCCCGCATAGCCGTACTCGCCCTCAACCCCCACGCCGGGGATGCCGGGCTCATAGGCAACGAGGAGCAAACCGCCATACTCCCCGCCATAGAGCAGGCCAAGAGTCAGGGCATGCACGTGTATGGTCCCTTCCCCGCCGACAGTTTCTTTGCCACACACGCCTGCAACAACTACGACGGCATCCTGGCCATGTACCACGACCAGGGACTCATACCCTTCAAGATGCTCGCCATGGAGGACGGCGTCAACTTCACCGCAGGCCTCGACCTCATACGCACCAGCCCAGACCACGGCGTAGCCTATGACATCGCCGGCAAGAACGAGGCCGACGAAGCCTCCATGCGCAAGGCCCTCTACACTGCCATCGACCTCTGCCGCAACCGTCAGGCCTGGAACGAGGGTCGCAAAGACCCCCTGCCCAAACTCTATGTGGACCGCCGCGAGAACCACGGCCGTCCCGAATAAACCCCTCACATCACCGTGGACGCAAAGACATTACAAAGCATCAAACTCCGCTACGGAATCGTAGGCAACTGCAACGGCCTCAACCGCGCTCTGGAGATGGCATTGCAGGTGGCCCACACCGACCTCGCTGTGCTCATCACTGGCGAGAGTGGCGTGGGCAAGGAGGTACTGCCCCACATCATACACGACAATAGCGAGCGTCGAGGACGCAAATACCTGGCCGTGAACTGCGGCTCCATCCCCGAAGGCACCATCGACAGCGAACTCTTCGGACACGAGAAAGGATCCTTCACGGGCGCTATAGGCGAACATGCAGGCTACTTCGGCATGGCCGACGGCGGCACCCTCTTCCTGGACGAGGTGGGCGAACTCCCCCTCAGCACTCAGGCCCGTCTGCTGCGTGTCCTCGAGACAGGCGAATACCTGCGTGTGGGCGGCAACGAGGTGCGCAAGACTAACGTGCGCATCGTGGCTGCCACCAATGTCAACATGCAGAACGCCATCCGCGACGGCAAGTTCCGCGAGGATCTCTACTACCGCCTCTGCGGCATCAACATCAAGATGCCCCCCCTGCGCGAACGCGGTGAAGACATCATCCTCCTCTTCAAGAAATTCGCCATGGAGACGGCCGACAAATACCGCATGCTGGATCGTCTCACCCTCTCGCCCGATGCCGAGGAGGTTATCAAACGCTACAAATGGCCAGGCAATGTACGCCAGCTGCGCAACCTCGTGGAGAAACTCTCCATCATGATGGTAGAGACACGCACCGTCACACCCGAGATTCTCTCCGAGAACGAGATATGGGCCACCACCGAAGAGCAGGGAGGCCTCGTGCACGTGGGTCACAACGGCAGCCACAATGACTACCACAACGACCGCGAGATGTTCCTCCAGCTCATCCAGACCCTAAGCAACGAGCTGCGCGACCTCAAACAGCAGGTGGCCCAACTCAGTCAGCAGCCCCACACCCGCCACATGCCCGAGATGACGCCCGTACCTGAGGCCACACCCTTCGCTGAGGAGTATGTCGAGGAGTCGCTCGATGTCGTCGCAGGCGAGAAGAACCTCATCCAGCGCGCACTGGAGCGCCACGATGGCAACCGTGCCAAGGCTGCCGAGGAACTCCACATCAGCGAACGCACCCTCTATCGCAAAATCAAGAAATATGGTCTCGAGAACCCTTAAGACAAGTATAGTCCTTGCCGCCACGCTCATCCTCACGGCCTGCGCCATCTCCTACAAGTTCAATGGTGCCAGCATAGACTATGCCAAGACCAAGACCATACAGATAGATCCCTTCCCCATACGTTCGGCCTACGTCTGGGCACCCATGCAGGCCATCTTCAACAACCGTCTCACCGACATCTTCGCCTCGCAGACCAAGCTGCGACAGGTCAAGCGCGGAGGCGACCTCGTCATCACGGGCGAGATTACGGGCTTCGACCAATATAATAAAGGTGTATCCAGCGACGGCTACAGCTCGCAGGTCCAACTCAAGATGACCGTCAACGTACGTTTCACCAATACCAAGAACCACAACGAAGACTTCGAACGACAGTTCTCTGCCACCACCGAGTACGACGCCACCCAACAACTCACGGCTGTACAGGAAGAACTCGTCACACAGATGACCAAAGACATCACCGACCAGATCTTCAACGCCACCGTAGCCAACTGGTAAGTCCTCCTCACACACCATGCAGAACCTCGTCACCTACATACAGCACCCCGAATATGTCAATGCCGCCACCATCGACGAGTTGCGGCTCCTCGTGGATAGTTACCCCTACTACCACGCCGCCCGTCTCGTCATGCTACGCGCCATGTACCAGCAGCAAGACGACCGCTTCGGCAGCGAGCTGCGTCAGGCCGCCATCTTCCTCCCCGACCGCGCGCGCCTCTATCAACTCACCGAGGGAACAGCCTTCGCGACCATGGCAGGGCACAAGACAGTCTCTCCCACGCCACAGCCTGCCACAGCTGCCGATGCTGTTGCCCCTCCCCAACCAGCCCAAGACCGCACCGTCAGCCTCATCGACTCCTTCCTCGACCAGCTACCCGAGCCCCTAACTCCCCGACGTCCACACGCCGTCGATGCCTCGGTCGATTACATATCCTACCTCATGGCATCCGACAGTCCTGACACAGACACACCTCGGACCCCAACGGGCAGTCCCACAAAGAGTCCGTCAAAAAAACCGTCACTCACAGCCCCTTCCACTCCTCTTATTCCCGCCAACGACGGCGACGAACTAACAGACCAAAAAGAGGCCTCCGACGACTATTTTACCGAGACTTTGGCCCGAATTTACATCAAACAGGGCAAATATTCCAAGGCAATCGAAATTATTCGGCGATTAAATTTGAATTTTCCAGAAAAAAACCGTTACTTTGCCGACCAAATCCGGTTCCTTGAGAAATTAATCCTCAACGAGAACGCCCGTCAAGAAGAAAAATAATAACAATTAAATATCCAAAAAACAATGTACAACTTTTTCGTAATCTTAGTGATCATCGCATCCGTCCTCATGTGCCTCATCGTACTCATCCAGGAGTCTAAGGGAGGCGGCCTCGCCAGCGGCTTTGCCAGCGGCAACCAAGTGATGGGCGTACGCAAGACAACCGACGTCATCGAGAAGATTACCTGGGGACTCGCCATTGCCATGGTTGTCTTCAGCGTAGCATCTGTCTATTGTCTCCCCTCTGCCACCCGTAGTGGCTCTGTCATGGAAGATGCCGTCCAGACCGCTCCCGTCCCTGCAGCCAGTGAGGCCATCGGCGCCGACGCCATCAACGCTACAGCCACCGATGCAGCACCCGCAGCCGAGCTGCCCCAGACACCTGCCAACTAAAGCGAGCGCTTCATGTTCAGCAACACCCAACGATGCGCCACGACATGCGTCCTGGCCATGATAGCGCTGACCTCATGGGCCAGCGCTTTCGTTTTGACCCAAGGTGAGGTCACACGCCTCTCCCTCGACGCCCGCGAGGACCCCGTCGTCCTCACCGCCGTGTCCATCCTGCAAGGCGACCTCAAGAGCGTGATGAACATCCCCCTCCAGGTCTCCAGTCAAGACCCGCAAATCATCGTGGGAACCTACGGCGGCGCAGGCACCGAACTCCTCGATGCCTCGGGCTTCAACTTCACTGGACTCGACGAAATCTACCAGGGGTTCATCCTCGCCGTCAACACCAAGGGACAGCTCGTCATAGCCGGCTCCGACTCACAGGGCACAGCCTATGGCCTCATCGAGGTGACACGTCGTATGGGTGTCTCGCCCTGGGAATGGTGGGCCGATGTCACACCCGACAAGCTCGAACAATTCTCCCTCCCCGAAGGCGTCATCACCCAACAACACCCCAATGTGGCCTACCGCGGCATCTTCATCAACGACGAGGACTTCGGTCTGCTGCCCTGGGCCTCCACCAACTTCGAGGTCAACGACCAGCACGCCATAGGTCCCAAGACTACACGCAAGGTGTTTGAACTCCTCATGCGCCTCAAGGCCAACCTCTACTGGCCTCCCATGCACGAGTGTACCCAACCCTTCTTCCTCACCCCCGGAAACCGCGAATTGGCCGAACGCTTCGGCATACACATCGGCACCAGCCACTGCGAGCCCCTCGCCTGCAATGCTGCCTCCGAGTGGGCCCTGCGCGGCAAGGGCGACTACAACTACGCCACCAACAAGGACGAGGTGCAGTCCTTCTGGATGCAACGCATCAAGGAGACCTCGCTCCAGCCCATGGTCTATACCCTCGGCATGCGCGGCGTCCACGACGGAGCCATGCAAGGAGCCGCCACACCAGTGGAGCGTCGCAATCTGCTGCAGCAAATCATCTCCGACCAGCGCGACATGCTCGGTGCCCGCGTTTCCGAGCACATCGAGACCATCCCCCAGGTGTTCATACCCTACAAGGAGGTACAGGACGCTTACGACGCTGGTCTGCAAGTACCCGACGACGTCACCCTCATGTGGTGCGACGACAACTACGGCTACATCCGCCACTTCCCCACCCCTGCCGAGCAGGAACGCTCGGGCGGCAACGGCATCTACTACCACGCCTCCTACTGGGGCAAGCCCCACGACTACCTCTGGCTCGGTACCGCCAACCCCTTCCTCATGTACCAGCAACTCTCCGAGGCCTACTACCACGGTGCACACCGCATGTGGGTTCTCAACGTGGGCGACATCAAGCCCGCCGAGTACCAGATTTCCCTCTTCATGGACATGGCCTGGGACCTCGACAGCATACGTCGCGTCACCGTAGCCACCCACCTCGAGGAGTTCTATGCCCAGGTCATCGGACGTGACGTGGCACGCCTCATCTCCATCTACATGAAGGACCATTTCAACCTCTCCTTCCAGCGCAAGCCCGAACACCTAGCAGGCACACGCGTGTACGAGCCCGCAGAAATACAAGGTATGTGGGAACAGATTCACGAGATGCCCTGGACCGAGAAGCAGATACGCGCCCGTCTCACCCGCTACGACGACCTCGAGCGTCATGTCAAATGGGTCAGCGACTCCGTCCACCGCATCCACCGCGACCGCGAAGATGCCTTCTTCCAACTCGTGGAATACCCCATCCTCGCCACGGCCGCTCAGAACAAGAAATACCTCCTGGCCCAGCTGGCCCGCCACGGCGTGGCATGGCTCCAAGGCGAGAACGTGCAGGACACCTGGGACCGTAGCGACCAGGCCCACGAGACCATCCAGCAACTTACCCATCGCTATGACCTCCTCTGCGGAGGCAAATGGCGTGGCATCATGAACGCCTCACCCCGCAGCCTCCCCGTCTTCAAGCCCATCACCCACACCAAGTCCAAGGAGCCCCTCCTGCCCGACGTGCCCACCATAGCCACCTACTACGGTGCCAGCTACAACTCGTCCAGTTTCTCGGGTTGGGACGTCCTCGGCCCCGTGCTGGGTCTCGGAGCATCCATTCGCGCCATGCCCATCCCCAAGGGTTGCAACCTCACCTACAAATTCAAACACAACTTCCAGAAAGCCAAATATGTGGAGGTGGAGATACACATGCTCCCCACCCACCCCATCGAGGCACTGCAGCGAATGACCGTCTCCTTCGACGGCGACACCCCCCACACCTGCACTTGGGATGCCAAAGTGGACAGCGAGGAATGGAAGCAGAACGTCACCCGCAACTACGCCGTCCTCAACCTCCACATCCCCGTCAGCCAAGCAGCGGGCGAACACACCCTCGTTCTCTCTGCCCTCGACGACGGTGTCGTCGTGGACGAAATCATCGTAAAGAAATAACACCATGTTCGAAAACCTCTCCGAACGCCTCGAACGTTCCTTCAAGATACTCAAGGGCGAAGGCAAAATCACCGAGATCAACGTCGCCGAGACCCTCAAGGACGTACGTCGCGCCCTCCTCGATGCCGACGTCAACTACAAGGTCGCCAAGACCTTCACCGACACCGTCAAGGAGAAAGCCCTTGGCCAGAACGTCCTCACCGCCGTCAAGCCTTCCCAACTCATGGTCAAGATCGTCCACGACGAACTGGCCACACTCATGGGTGGCGAGACAGCCGAGCTCAACCTGCAAAGCCGACCCGCCGTCATTCTCATGGCAGGTCTCAACGGAGCCGGTAAGACCACCTTCACCGCCAAGCTCGGTCTCCACCTCAAGAACAAACGCCACCGCAATCCCTTGCTCGCAGCCTGCGACGTCTATCGCCCCGCCGCCATAGACCAGCTCAAAGTCCTGGGCGAGCAGACCGGTCTCCCCGTCTTTGCCGAGCCCGACTGCTCCGACCCCGTGCAGATTGCCCTCCATGCCATCCACGAGGCCAAGGCACGCGGCTACGACACCGTCATCATCGATACAGCAGGACGCCTCGCCGTGGACGAGCCCCTCATGCAGGAGATCGCTGCCGTCAAGGAAGCCTGTCAGCCCGACGAGACACTCTTCGTCGTAGATGCCATGACAGGTCAGGACGCCGTCAACACCGCCAAGACCTTCAACGAACGCATCGACTACACCGGCGTCGTCCTCACCAAGCTCGACGGCGACACCCGAGGCGGTGCTGCCCTCAGCATACGCACCGTGGTGGACAAGCCCATCAAGTTCGTGGGCATCGGCGAGAAGATGGAAGCCATCGACCTCTTCCACCCAGCCCGTATGGCCGACCGCATCCTCGGCATGGGCGACATCGTCAGCTTCGTGGAGCGTGCTCAAGAGCAGTATGACGAGGAAGAAGCCCGCCGCCTCGAACGCAAGATGCGCAAGAACCAGTTCGACTTCAACGATTTCTACAGCCAGATACAGCAAATCAAGAAGATGGGAAACATCAAGGACCTGGCCAGCATGATACCTGGCATGGGCAAGGCCCTCAAGGATGTGGACATCGACGACAACGCCTTCAAGAGCATCGAGGCCATCATCCTCAGCATGACCCCTGCCGAACGCTCCCACCCCGACCTCCTCAACACCAATCGCCGCAACCGCATCGCCCGCGGTTCGGGCACCACCATACAAGAGGTCAACCGCATCCTCAAGCAGTTCGACCAGATGCGCAAGATGATGAAGATGGCCACCTCGCCCCGCATGGCCCAGATGATGGCCCGCATGCCCAAAAGATAGCCCTTGTACGTCTTGAACCTTTGAACTCCTTGAACTTCTTAATCCTTTTGAACTCCTTGAACACCCCATTATGACTCTCATCGACGGAAAAGCCACAGCCGCACAGATTAAGGCTGAAATCAAGACCGAAGTAGAACGCCTCGTTGCCGCAGGAGCCAAACGTCCCCACCTCGCCGCCATACTTGTAGGACACGACGGAGGTTCCGAGACCTATGTCCGCAACAAAGTCCTCGCCTGCGAGGCCTGCGGATTCTCCAGCACCCTCCTCCGCTTCGAGGACGACATCACCGAGGAGCAGCTCCTCGACGAGGTGCAAGCCCTCAACACCAATGCCGACATCGACGGTTTCATCGTGCAGCTCCCCCTGCCCCGCCACATCAGCGAGCAGCGCGTCATCGAGGCCATCGACTACCGCAAGGACGTGGATGGTTTCCATCCCATCAACGTGGGACGTATGTCCATAGGCCTTCCTTGCTTCATCTCGGCCACTCCCAAGGGCATCCTCGAGCTCCTTCGACGCTACAATATCGCCACCAGTGGCAAGAAATGTGTCGTCCTGGGTCGCAGCAACATCGTAGGCAAGCCGATGTCGCAACTCATGATGCAGAAAAACGGCGGCGATGCCACCGTCACCGTCTGCCACAGCCATAGCGCCACACTCAAGGAAGAGTGCCGCCAGGCCGACATCATCATAGCCGCCATAGGTCAGCCCGCCTTCGTCACCGCCGACATGGTTCGTCCTGGAGCTGTCGTCATCGATGTGGGTACTACGCGCATCCCCGATTCCACCCGCAAGAGCGGTTTCCGCCTGCAGGGCGATGTGGACTTCGATGCTGTCACACCCCTCTGCAGCGCCATCACCCCCGTTCCTGGAGGCGTAGGTCCCATGACCATCTGCATGCTCATGCTCAACACCCTCGCTGCCGCCAAACACGAGTATTACCAGTAACGGCAGCCTTTTTGGCTAGTTTCGGGGCAAAAAACACCTTTTTTGGGATAAAAAACGAAAAAACTCCGTTCATCATTTTCGTTTTCGTACGAAGTTTCGTACCTTTGCACCCGCATTTGAGAGCCCCCCCTCGGGGCAGCCAGATGTCCGAGTCCACAACGACTCACAGATGGTGCCTATAGTTCAGTTGGTTAGAGCGTCAGATTGTGGTTCTGAATGTCGTC
>R18__coassemble_1355_pt1 | contig 35293 bp, 25 predicted proteins | sample R18__metabat2_high_PE_031 | metagenome-assembled genome bin R18 | reverse complement strand
TATGTGACCATTGGTGGCATCAAATGGTCCACGATGAACCTGGGTGCTACGACTGTTGCCGGTTCTCCCAAGACTTGCTATGGCGACTACTACGCCTGGGGTGAGACCACGCCGCGCTACACAGGCATTACCATCTCTGGCGCCAACTCGGTATCCTTCAGCGGTTGGAAGAGTGGCCACAGCAGCGGCTACTCGTCCAGTGACTATCCCTCCTACACGGGTACCACTCTAGATTCCTCCCACGATGCAGCCACCCAAGCATGGGGCTCAGGTTGGCGCACTCCGACCCATGAAGATTTCGTGAAGCTCTACCAGGCCTGTGGCGGTACGGGAAGTTACATCAACAGTACGCTTCCTACCGGTACCACTTCCACCACCGCCAAGGGCATTTATTGGTGCAGTGATTACGATGGTGTGAAGGGCCTTCTCTTCAGCGATGGTACCAACAGAGTTTTCTTCCCCGCTGCTGGCGACGGGCGCGACACGTCTTTCTACGGTGGCGGTTCGTACGGCTACTACTGGTCCAGTTCGCTCTACACGAGCAATACCAACGGCGCCTACTACCTGCACTTCTACTCGTCGTACGTCGATCCGTCGAACAGCCACTATCGTTACCTCGGCTTCACGGTTCGTCCCGTCTCAGAATAGCCCTTCCAGCGCGTCAGCGCTATTCGATTCATTTGATTCTTTGATTCATTGTTGATTGCCCATAAAAAAGGGCAATCAACTCAAAGAGGCGCCGAAGGCGCCGAAAAAAAATTGGAATTCTACTGACTACTATGGCAGAAAAAAAAGAGAAAATGACCGAGGGTGACCTCTTTAGTCAGGCCGCAAAAGCCACAGACTCCTTTCCCGCATTGTCTCCCGGTCAAGTCAAGCCAGAAATGCCTAACGAGTTGGTGGCAATGAGCCTTGAAACCAAGAATGAGGAAGGGGAATATGGCATACAGAAGAAAACGCCGCAGGCAACCTCAGGGTCTCTCGCCTTGGAACAATTGAAGAGAGAGGATGCCGTCTGTCTTTTCCGTCTTAGGGGGTTCCTCCGCGCCTACAACCGCAGTGCATGGCTCATCAGTGTGCTATATCGCCCAAGCTACAAGATTATGCGTGACAAGCTGCGGACGGGTGAGACATATGTCTATCTGGGTTTCCCCTACAAATATTTGGGAGAAGTCTTTCCGGATACCTGCCGCATCGTGGAAAGTGGAAACCAAATAGAGGTGACGCTACCCGAAGAGTCTTTGAAAGGATTGCCTCCGTACGAGACTTGGCTCAAAGAAGCCAAAATCACGGACAAGAAAGAGGTTGACCTGCCGTCTGAGACCAACATGCCGCTTTCGTCGGTCATGCATGTTGCCAACGCGCAGGAGATAGCACTCAGACTGGCAACGTACCACATCGAGCGCCACACGATATTGGAGAATGTGCAGTTCCTCTCAGAGTTGATTGCAGGCATAGAGTACAAAGACTAACGACGAGAATCCATGGCTCTTTACAGCGAACTACCCGTATATAAAAGCACGTATCATCTGCTCCAGACTCTTGTTGGCATGAGCTCGGCTTGGCAGCGCGACTACCGCTACACACTGGGGCAGGAAGTCAAGAAGGAACTGATGGATGTGTTGGTGTTGATCTATCGGGCAAATGCTCTAAAAAACAAGACAGAGACCATCACCGAGGCGCGCGAGTGCATGGAACGGGTGAAAATCCATGTGAGGCTGCTTTGCGACTTCAGACAAATCGGGAAGGACAGATATGCCACAATGGCCGACGAGATGGGGAGCATCTCCAAGCAACTCGCTAAGTGGCAGGCAACACACAAAGAAGAATGATAATCGCGCGGCACACCGAGGCTTGGCGAAGGAACGACATCCTGCACGAAGGGCGTCACAACGCGCATGGTCGGAATGTGTGTGGGTCCCCCCAGGGCCTCCATGCAGTGCACCAGAAGGGTAAATTCAGGGTATCTCACCTTGTCGCCCCAAACGAACAAGGGGAAAGGTCAATACACCCATTTGCAGGGCAAGCGGATACCCCATAGAGTGAAGTTTTCTTCCCCGCTGCTGGCAACGTGAACGACACGTCTTTCAACAATGGCGGTTCGAACGGCAACTACTGGTCCAGTTCGCTCAACACGAGCAATACCAACAACGCCTACAACCTGAACTTCAACTCGTCGAACGTCAATCCGTCGAACAACAACAATCGTTACAACGGCTTCACGGTTCGTCCCGTCTCAGCATTTACTCACAGACATGTCTTGCAAGGCAACCAGACAAAGTCAGCATCAGACACCCGCCTCAGAGGAGTGCATCATGCCTCCGCACCCGGGTGCCAGCGGTTATCATCTGACAAGAGAAAGACTGATGCAGGATCTGTATCGGTCCTATCTCGAGGCGAGGAGACACAAGCGCGGCAAGCCCTATCAGATGAAATTTGAGATGCATCTCGAGGACAACCTCTCCGAGCTTTGTGATGAATTGTGGGAAAGGACCTATGCGCCGCTTCCCAGCAAATGTTTCGTCATCAAAGACCCGACGTTGCGCGAAGTCTTTGCTGCAGATTTCAGAGACAGGGTTGTCCATCACCTCTACTACAAATACACCTACAAGATGTACGACCAGACCCTCATAGAGGACTGTTATTCCTGTCGCAAGGGTAAGGGAACGCTCTATGGTGTGGAAAGGTTGGCCCATCACATCAAGGTAGAGAGTCACAATTACACGCGCGACTGCTATGTGCTGAAGATGGATGTCAGCGGCTACTTCATGCACATCAACCGCGTGAGGTTGCTCGGGTTGTGCCTTCAGACTCAAGAGAAGATGGCTCACAGGCAGAGCTGCATCCCTGGGCGCTCTTGGCGCGAAGCCATAGACATGGACTTTGTGGACTATCTCACACGGCAGATTGTCCTGCTCAACCCCACGGCGTACTGTCACATCTACGGGAGTCGCAAAGACTGGGCACATCTGCCCCGTTCCAAGAGCCTGTACTATTCAGACGAAGGATGTGGCCTGCCCATCGGGAACCTTACCTCGCAAGTATTCAGCAATATCTACATGAATGTCTTTGACCAGTGGATGAAGCGCCAGCTGAAATGCGGGCACTACGGACGGTATGTGGACGATTTCTACGTCGTGAGCACGAGCAGGCAATGGCTCACGGATATTGTGGATAGGATAACCGACTTCCTCTGGACGGAATTGGGGCTAACCGTCAATCCGGAAAAGACCATCATATATAACGTGAAATATGGTGTGCCTTTTCTGGGGTGTTATCTGAAGATGGGGCGGACCTATGTGGAACGGAAATCCTGGCGACACATGAGACAACATCTTCTCCACGAGCAGGAGTATGCCGGTGTGCTGCGTTTGAGGTCGGTGGTGAACAGCTATCTGGGGCTGCTGAGGCATGTCAATTCCTACCAGGTGACACAGCAATTCTTCTGCACGCTGAAAAGGGTGCAGTTCCTCGGGTCTTTCGCTCCGTACAAACGCAAGTTTGAATTGTCGGCTTACACCTTGGACACGATGCGGATTCAAGGTTACCTACGCATGATCGACGAAGAGGAATGCCCGTTGGAATATGCCGACGTGGAGGTGCTCTGTCACGAATATGTGGACAAGTATCTGGCGACGAAGGAATGAGCCCCCTCGCCGTCCTTCCCCCCCGGTCCATGCCGTGACTTTTTGGGGCCAGACACAGAAAACAATGCGCTTTTTCCTGGGTTGTACAGTGGGAAAGGGGTGACTTTGCGCCGTCGAAACCATGGGAAAGTGGCAAATCACGAAGGACACGAAGGCTGCCAATCCAGGTAAGTACACGCGCGCGTGAGCGCGCACACACTCACCCACTTGTGGCATAGCAAACGCATACGAATGGTGGGAGAAAGGAGGGGAAAGGGGGGTATGCCGTACCGGGGGCTTACACCCCCGTCTAGATTATGTCGCCCCTACAGGGCTTAGGTGGAACATCCCTACGGGATGTTCCGGTTCAATTCATGGTAATTCATGTTCAATTCATGGTAATTCGTGTTCAAACCATAGTTATGTTGCCCCTTCAGGGCTTACACAACCGTTTTGAACTCTCGGACCCACCTAAAAAGGAAAAACCACGGTGGTGATGAAGATGTTGGCGGCGAGGATGATGAGGTTCATCGGGAGGCCAATGCGCATGAAGTCGGTGAAGCGATAGCCTCCGGGAGCATAGACGAGCATGTGGGTGGGCGAGCCGATGGGGGTGGCAAAGCTGGAGGAGGCGGCTATCATGAGCGCCACACAGAAGGTGAGGGGGTTGGCCCCAATGGCTGTGGCAGCCGACATGGCAATGGGGTAGAACATGGCTCCGGCGGCGGTGTTGCTGATGAACTCGGTGATGAAGGTGGCCACGAGGCAGAGGGTGGCGAGCACGACATAGGGGTTGGTGCCACACAGGCTGAGGAGTCCGCTGGCTATCATCTCGGCAATGCCAGTCTGTTCTATGGCTTTGCCTATGGCCACGCTGCCGGCAAAGACGATGATGATGTTCCAGTCGAGGGCTCTCATGGCCTGGGCCGAGCTGCAGCAGCCACACACGATCATGGCAGCAGCGGCGAGCAGGCAGGACTGGAGCAGGGGTACGATGTTGAAGGCCGAGAGCAGTACCATGGCCACCATGATGAGGGTGGAGAGCAGTGTCTTGTGGCCCTTGCCAGCCTCGGCAGCGGCATTCTCCAGCACACCATTCAGGTCGTCGTACTGGAGAGACAAGGCCTGTGCCATGCGCAGGATGGAACCGGCACTGCCCGAGACGACCAGCCTGTCGCCGCCAAGGATGAAGGTGTCTGACGGGACGGGCGAGACGATCTCGTTGTCGAAGCTGCGTATGGCGATGAGGGTGGCTTCGGTGGAGACGAGGCCACGGTCGTTCAACGCCTCCTGCAGCGTCATGCCTACGTAGGGACTGGTAGCGGGTACGGTGAGTTCGGCAGTGAAGTCGTCGACATCGGTACGGTCCATCTCGCTGCGACGTGTGGGGAGGAGTCTCTGCAGGGCAATGGTGCTGAGCACCCCTACGGCCAGACAGAAGAGTCCGCAGAGGGTGGGGGTGAAGATGCTGAGGCGGATGCCCGTGTCGTCGGTGTAGAAGCCCGAGATGATGAGGTTGGGTGGTGTGCCTATGAGGGTGCATATGCCTCCCATGCCCGAGGCATAGCTGAGGGGGATGAGGAGCTTGGAGGGGGCTATGCCGAGGCTGCGCGACCACATCTTCACCACCTTGATGAAGAGGGCCACCACGGTGGTGTTGGAGAGGACCGAGCTGAGTGCGGCCACAGGCAGCATGAGCCTCGTGATGGCGCCAGAGAGGGTGCGAGGCGTACCCATGAGGTGCTTCACGATCCAGTTGAGTACTCCCGTGTTGGTGAGTCCGGCTATGACCACGAAGAGCACGGCCACGACGAGGACCGACTCGGACGAGAAGCCGCCGAAGGCCCCCTTGATGTCGAGCACTCCCGCTACGAACAGGGCGGTGATGGTGGCCAGGAAGGCCATCTCGGTGCGTATCTTGGTGTATATGAGCGAGAGGAACATGGCCAGCACCACCACGACGGTGTACCATGCCTGCCAGCCGAGCCCAAGGATTGTGAGTGATGACATAGGTGTATTTGCGGTGCAAAAAAGGGGGAGGGGGAGAACCGTTGTGGTCTTCCCCCTCTTGCGTGGTGACTCGGGGCGAGTGTGGTTACTTCTTGAAGTAGCGGTTGAAGAGGCCTTCGAAGCCTTTGCCGTGACGGGCCTCGTCCTTGGCCATCTCGTGAACGGTGTCGTGGATGGCATCGAGGTTGGCGGCCTTGGCGTTCTTGGCGATGCGGAACTTGTCCTCGCAGGCTCCGGCCTCGGCCATCATGCGCTTCTCGAGGTTGGTCTTGGTGTCCCAGACAACCTCACCGAGGAGCTCGGCGAACTTGGCAGCATGCTCGGCCTCTTCCCAGGCGTAGCGCTTGAAGGCTTCGGCCACCTCGGGGTAGCCTTCGCGGTCGGCCTGACGACTCATGGCCAGGTACATACCCACCTCGGTGCATTCGCCGTTGAAGTGGGCGCGCAGGTCCTTGAGCATCTCTTCGCCTGTGCCCTGAGCCACGCCGATGACGTGCTCCTGAACGAAGTTGATGGACTCGGTCTCTTCGACCTTCTTGAATTTGGTGGCGGGAACGCCACACTGGGGGCATTTTGCGGGGGCTTCGTCACCTTCGTGCACGTAGCCGCATACGCTGCAGATGAATTTTGCCATAGTGGTGTTTGGGGATAAAGGGTTTGAAAAAAATTGAAAAAGGTAGGGTTTATGCAAAAGAGCCACCCTCGAGGGATGGCTCCGTTGGTTCCTGGTAGCGCCTACGGGAATCGAACCCGTGTTCCATGCGTGAGAGGCATGTGTCCTAGCCGCTAGACGAAAGCGCCAGATGTATTTGTCGAAGTTCTCGGTAGGAGAGCGGAAGCTGGGGGATTCGAACCCCCGGTACGGTTACCCGTACGGCAGTTTAGCAAACTGCTGGTTTCAGCCACTCACCCAAACTTCCGGAGGCCGAAATGAGATTATTTCTCTCAAATGCGGTGCAAAGGTAGAGGTTTTTTCTGAATCCTGCAAATTTTTCGGGCAAAAATTTGTACCTTTGCGCCAATTTTAGTGCAAAAGATATGTCGGACAAAAAACTGCCAAAGGACGTAAAATGGGTTCAACTGACTGGACATGAGGATGATAGGGGCGTTTTGACGGCTCTGACCGAAAGAGTGGACATCGAGTGGGATGTGCGTCGTGTGTTCTGGATTACCGATGTGCCAGAGGGGCAGGGGCGCGGCTGTCATGCACACCGCACCTGTCACGAGTTGGCTTTCGCGGTGAGCGGAGCTTTCGATATCACCATCGACGATGGCGAGCAACGCGCGACATTCTGTGTGGACAGTCCGCAGCGGGGCATCGTGATTCCGGCAGGGACGTGGTGCGAGCTGAGGAACTTCAGGCCAGGCACGGTGTGTCTGGTCTTGGCGAGCGAGGAGTATAAACCCGAGGGATACATCAGATAGGTTATGCAGGTCATACAATATACAGCACAATACAAGGAGGCGTGGGATACGCTGGTGCGCACGGGCAAGAACGGGACGTTCCTGCTGGAGCGCGATTTCATGGACTACCATGCCGACAGGTTCCAGGACTGCTCGCTGATGATGTGGGATGATGAGACGCTGCTGGGCGTGCTGCCAGCCAACTGGGTGGCCGAGACACGTACGGTGTATTCGCACCAGGGTCTGACCTATGGCAGTCTGGTGATGGCACGCGAGGTGACGGCACGGCAGGTGCTGGAGATGATGCAGCAGGCGTGTCTGTGGTTCATGGACTTCCTGGGTGCAGAGCGATTGGTGTACAAACCTACACCTTATATATATCACGCGATGCCGGCCGACGAGGACCTCTATGCCTTGTTCCGCGTAGGGGCCCGACTGACGGCGAGGAGCATCAGCAGCACAGTGCTGCTCTCCGACCCCCTGCGTATGCGTAAGCTGCGTTTGCGTGGCGTGGCCAAGGCGCTGGACAACGGGCTGTACATAGAGCGTATGACCGAGAATGACTGGGCGACGCTGCAGGAGTACTGGCACATCCTCTCCGACGTGCTGGTGAACTACCATCAGGTGCGGCCCGTGCATACGGCAGAGGAGATGCAACTGCTGATGACACGCTTCCCGCAGCAAATCAAGGTGTTCCTCGTACGCCGAGAGGACCGTATCCTGGCGGGCTGCGTGGTGTTCATCACCAAACGTGTGGCCCACATACAGTATATCGCTACGAATCAGGAGGGACGCGAGGAGGGGGCTCTGGACCTGCTCTTCAAGCACCTCATCACGGAGCGCTTCAAGCAGATGGACTACCTGGACTTTGGCATCAGTACGGAGGAACACGGGCAGGTGCTGAACGAGGGTCTCATCTTCCAGAAGGAGGGCTTCGGGGCACGTGGCGTGTGCTATGACTGGTACGAGGTGGAGTTGCACCGCGAGGTGGTGGCACAGATGCTGCCACTGGAGGAGCAGACGACGGCGGCACGACCCATCAAGTTCCTGGACCTGCAACGCATGACGGCCCGACAGGGCAGCGAGATACGGGGTGCCGTGGAGCGCGTGTTGAAGAGTGGATGGTACCTGCTGGGCGAGGAGACACGACGCTTCGAACAGGACTTCGCCAGCTATGTCGGCGTGGAGCATTGTGTGCTGTGCGGCAACGGACTGGAGGCCCTGACACTCGTCCTGCGTGCTCAGAAGCAGCTGAAGGGATGGGACAACGAGGCCGAGGTGATCGTGCCGGCCAATACGTTCATCGCCACCATCCTGGCCATACGCGAGGCTGGGCTGCGACCCGTGCTGTGCGAGCCGCGACTGACGGATTACCTGATAGACGTGGACCAGGCCGAGACGCTGGTGACCCCGCATACCGTAGCCATCGTGCCCGTACATCTCTATGGTAGGGCCTGTAATATGACAGCGGTGTGCGAGATGGCACGACGTCACGGTCTGTTCGTGCTGGAGGATGCTGCACAGGCTCACGGTGCGTCTTGGGCAGGTGTGAAGGTGGGGGCCCTGGGCGATGCCGCAGGCTTCAGCTTCTATCCAGGCAAGAACCTGGGCGCACTGAGCGATGCGGGCTGCGTGACGACGCACGATGCCGTACTGGCCGATATGGTGCGCAAGATGTCGAACTACGGCAGCACGACGAAGTACGTGCATGAGGTGGTGGGCATGAACAGCAGGACCGACGAGCTGCAGGCCGCCGTGCTGGGCGTGAAGCTGCCTCTGCTGGATGGCGACAACGCACGGCGACGCGAGGTGGCACGCAGGTATCTGGAGGGGATAGATAACCCCCTCGTGACATTGCCTGCCATGCCCAAGGATGAGCGTCAGCATGTGTTCTATGTCTTCCCCGTAAGGTGCGGCTACCGCGACCAGCTGCAGGAGTGGCTGCGCAGGGAGGGGATAGAGACCATCATCCATTATCCCACACCGCCCCATCGTCAGCCCGCACTGAAGGACTATGCCGGTGCCATCCTGCCCATCACAGAACAGATACACCGCGAGATATTGAGCCTACCCGTGAGTCCCCTCCTGACCGATGCCGACGTGGCTCGCGTCGTCGCGGCAGTGAATGGTTTCAATGTGAACCCTCTAACCTCTAACCTCTAACCTCTAACCTCTAACCTCTTGCCCCTCTTCATCCTGATATCTACGATGGGCGACGGCATCTGTCGCGTGAAGGACATGCTCTTGCCAGAGCATGAGGGGGTGAGGTATGTGGTGGTGTGGCAGGGTGACCACGGTGCCGTGATGGAAGTGGAGACGCTCCGCAAGCGTGGCGATGTGCGTGTGGTGGTGATGGAGGGTAGGGGCCTCTCGCGCAGCAGGAATAGGTGTATGGAGACGGCACTGATGTGGATGAACGAGCTGGGCGTGAGACCCGAGGAGGGTGTGCTGTTGCTGGCCGACGATGACGAGGTGCTGAGTGACGCAGTGCCGCAGCGTGTGGTGGGCTATTATGCCGACCATGCCGAGGCACAGGTGGTGCTGTGGCGCGTGAGGACATGCGATGGGGGCTGGCTGAAGCGCTACCCCGACAGGGAGATGGCCTATGCGGAGCGTCCACGATGGTATTACCCCTCGAGTGTGGAGATGACGATGCGTGCCACGGTGGCACAGGGCGGTTGCCGTTTCGATGAGCGGTTCGGCCTGGGCAGCGAGGCGTTGTGTGCGGGTGAGGAAGAGGTCTTCGTATGGGATGCGATGCAGATGGGGTGGTCGGTTTGTCTGGTACCCCAGGTCATCGCCGCTACAGACGGCGATACGACCGGACGACGTGTGTTGGACTCCGAGGTGCTGCGCTCCAAAGGGGCCGTATATGCCCGCACCTTGTCGCCTCTGGCGGCCCGTGTGCGTATGTGGCGCGAGGCATTGGGTCTGTGGCGACGCTACAAGGCACCCATGTGCCAGATGTTGCGTTGCATGAAGGAAGGTGCGCTGCACATAAGCCAGAAAACAAAGCCTTGAACTTTTGAACTTTTGAACTTTTGAACTTTTGAACCTTTGAACTCTTGAACTTTTGAACTCTTGAACCCTTGCCCCATGCTGACAATCGTCGTTCCTTTCCGTAATAGAGCCGAGCGGTTGCGTGTGACGCTGCACTCGCTGGAGTGTCTGGCCCAGACAACTGTGGAACTGCTGTTGGTGGACAATGGAAGCGATGCGACGACGCACGAGATGGTGGCAGCGTGGGTGACGGACTGGCAGTCGCGGGGCTTGGGGGCTCGGTTGCTGGAGGAACGTAAGCAGGGAGCCCCTGCTGCCCGTAATCGCGGCCTGACGGCGTGCAAGACGCCGTGGGTGTATTTCTTTGATAGCGACGACGAGTTGGATGCCGATTTTCCGACATTCATCCTGGATGCTTTGCAGCGTATGGAGGAGGGTATCGACCTGTGCTTCGTCCCGGTACGACAGGAGCAGGAAGGGGTGTCGAGGGTTCGTGCGTTTGTCGAAGATGATCGTCCTTATGCACAGATTCTCAGCGGCATGATGATCACGAGTAGCATGGTGTTCCGCACCACGTTCCTGCGTTGCATAGGAGGGTGGGACACCGATGTGGAGGTGTGGCAAGACTGGGAACTGGGTGTGCGTGCGTTGATGTATCGGCCTCGTGTGGCCTGGCTGACGCAGCGTGCCTACAACGTGGTGCATGTGCATGACGACAGCGTCTCGGGTCGCGATTTGTCGGCCTCGTGGAGACGGTCACTGCACACCATGGATGTGGCGTGGCGCGAGGTGATGGCTCAGGAGAGCGATGTGGTGGACGACGACATGAGGGCCCGCTGCTCTAAGGCACTGACCTACCGCGCTGCCATTATGCATGGTAAGTTGAGTGCTCTGGGCGAGAAGGAGGGAGCCCGGGCCTACTCGTCGTGGGTCAAGACCAGGGGCCTCGGTTTGTCTCTCAGCAGTCTGTTGTATGCCTACACCCGCCTGGGTGGTCATGGTGCCTGGCGTTTGGCGCTGAGACGCTTGATGTGATTCGAGGGTTCAGCAATTAGTTGTAGAAGTTCCAGGATATGCCGAAGTGGATGGAGAGGGGATCCATGGGGTAGTGAGGGGCCCAGAACATGTTGCCGTTGCCAGCATTGAAGTGCTTGACGGCGACGTATCCGCGGAAGCGCTTGAGGGCTAAGTTGACGTAGCCGCCGAGGATGGGGTAGTTGCCTATCTGGACGCGGGGCTGTGTGGGGTCTTGGACGCAGTACTGTCCGAGGAAGGGGGCGTAGTCGAGGGCGTAGTAGCGGGTGAAATAGCGGAAATCCACACCCACCTCTACTTTCAGCACACGGGCGAGGGTGAAGGCGATGTAGGGGTTGGAGAAGACGGATAGGGTGGGGAGTGGCAAGGCTTCCTGGTCGGTGGAGTACTGCCATGTCGCCTCGTTCTCCCAGTGGAAGATGCCCCAGTGGAAGTCCTGGTTGAGCGTGGCACTCATGACCTGTATGCTGCCGCTGTGCTGTCGTACGCCAACGTTGTAGGTGTAGGCGTCGGTGCCCTGTGAGTCGGAGCCCGAGGGGGTGAGGATGTGGGCGAGGTAGGCGTAGGAGGAGATGTTCTCCATCCCGAAGCGCAGGCGTGTGTGGCTGCGGTCTATGGCGAGGGTTCCCTCGATGCGGGTGCGGGTCTCCTTGGAGAGGTCGTTGTCCCACCAGTAGGGCTGGCTGTGGTAGTGGCGCAGGTAGAAGGAGGGAGTACGGTTCTGGAAACGTGCGGCGACGATGAAGTGGACGGTGTCGCCGAAGAGGCGGAAGTTGAGGTCGCCCGTACCGTGTACGTCGAGGTCGCCCACGGCTGGTCCGGCCAGCCACACCTCGGCACCGGCATTGTAGTGGATGGTGCGTCCCTGTGTCTTGCTGATCTGTCCGCCTACGGAGATGTGGTGTTCTTTGTAGAGGTCGTAGATGTCCAGCTCGTCGGTGTCGGCATAGGGCAGTCCGAAGCGACGGTACTCGTAGGCGGCGTAGAGGTCGATGCCCATCTTCACCCACCGTTTGAAGCCTTCGCGCATCTGTATGCCGAGGGTGTTGCGCACGCTGAGGGACGTGGTGATGTCCTTGAAGTCGATGTCGTAGCCGCTGCGGTAGTAGGGGGGCTGGGTGAAGTAGGAGGTGTGGTCGGCGAGCGAGTAGTTGGTGTGCTCGAGTTGCTTGAGTTTGAAGGTATGGACGAAGGAGGCTACGGGGATGAAGATCTGCGGGATGACCTGCTCGTTCTGCCAGCTGAGACGTAGGCTGTCGAGGCAGAGACGGAGTCGCAGCGTGTCGTCCTGGATGACCTGGCGCAGGCTGTCGCTGGGGATGCGCAGCAGGAGTTGGGCATCGTCGGGCATGACGGGACGCAGGCTGTCGGGTACGTCGGCATCGATGTAGTGTCCCAGGTTGTAGCGGTGTGTGAGGAAATAGGTCTGCTGGTCGTTGCGGTTCCAGACAGAGGAGAGCGTGGTGGGGATGTTCTTGCTGTCGTAGCTCTGCGGGAAGCTCTGGGGGTCGGTGATGTAGAGGTCGTCGGTGATGCCGCCGTTCTCGCCCATCTTGAGGTGTTCCCAGCTCATCATCACATGCATGTTGTAGCGGTCGCCGAGGTAGTAGCCGAAGAGGGTGCCGCCAAATTGAGAGTTGGCCTGGTTGTTGTAGTAGCCGCGTCCGTAGAGGTAGTCGAGCTTGAAGCCTGCACCCGATATCTTGTTGATGTTGGTGGCGAAGTAGGCACAGATGCGGTCCTGTCCGTTCTCGCTGCCTCCGCACGAGTTGTAGGTGAGGTTGGTGTAGGGGCTCTTGGTGTTGGTGAAGAGGATGTTGCGGGGCGAGGTGTGGAAGAAGTCGTAGGGCTGCATGAAGAGGAAGTCGCCCAGGGCTTCGCGGTCGAGGAAGTTGCGGGCCAGACGGGGCGAGCCCAGGTTGCCCAGGATATTGTACTCGCCGTGCAGTCCGTCGGTGGCGTTGTTGGACGGGAAGAGGTGGGGCAGGGTGTCCACGTCGGCGAGGAGTCGGGTGCCCAGACGTTCGTCGATGCGCCACTGGTGTACCTCGATGGGGATGACCTTCTCGGTCTGCGAGGTGTCGCGTCCCCACTGACTGCGTCCGTCGCCGTTCTGTACCTGACCGTCGCGACCCATGCTCTGCTCCATGAGCTGGTTCATCATGGCATCGTTCACGTCCTGGGCATACAATATGTGTATGCTCATCATGACAATGGACAAGGCCTTGATTCTCAGTCGCATGTGGCGGTCAGAACATGAAACGGATGAAGAACTCGACTATCTTCACCACCAGGGCTACTCCTATGACGCAGAACGCCACGCCGTGGGACGGCATGACGAAGTAGAGGATGACACCCACGAGGGCGAGGACCATGAAGACGATGTTGAGGAAGGCGCGTATGTTCATGGCTTGGTGACGGCTTCCTTGGCTTGGGCGAAGATCTCGAGCATGCGGTCGATGGTATGGCGACGGAACTTACCGCTGCGGGGGTAGAGCTTGGTGTTCTTCTTGTTGACGGCTACGTCGTCGGTGATCCATTCCTCGGCGCGGTAGATCTGACCGTTCTCGCCGTTCTCGTCGAACTGGTAGTTGTAGGACATCTGGGTGATGGTGAGGATGCCCACGCCCTCGGCGGGAGCCTCGGCACGCACGAGGTAGCGCATGTAGGTGTGGTCCCAGGCGAGGAATTTCTTGGAGAAGGTGAGGATTTCCTCCACCTTGGCCACTGTGGTGAAGGTGGCGGGTTCTTCGCTGACGAGACGTGTGCGCAGACCTTCGCGACCCTGGTCCACGAGGGTTTTGACGTAGGCGTTGAGGGCGAGGTAGATGTCGCTCTGGGTCTTTCCGGGAGCAGCGATGGTGTCGCTGAAGGTGACGACGCCGTTGACGACGGGCACGTTGCCCCTCATGTAGTGGGCGTCGTGCTTGGGGTTGGTGTCTTCTTTCTGTGCCGAAAGGGTGAGGGCACTCAGCAGGGCAAGTGCGAGGAGGAGGGTCTTTTTCATAGTTATCGATGTAGTTGATTATTCGTAACGGATGGCCTCGATGGGATCGAGACGTGCTGCCTTGCGGGCGGGGAAGTAGCCGAAGCCTATGCCGATGACGGTGCAGACGGCGAAGCTGACGATGATGCTCCACATGGGGATGACGGCGGGGTAGCCCACCACCTCGTTGCAGAGGTAGGTGAGGAGCATGCCGAAGAGGATGCCCAGGAGTCCGCCCGTGAGGCTGATGGCCACGCTCTCGAGGAGGAACTGGTTGCTGATGTCGATGCCTCGGGCACCCACGCTCATGCGCAGACCTATCTCCTTGGTGCGCTCTGTCACGCTCACGAGCATGATGTTCATGATGCCTATGCCGGCCACGAGGAGCGAGAAGGCGGCAGCCACGACGAGGATGATGGTGACGGTGTCCATGGTGGACGACATGGTCTCCATCATCTCTTGCTGGGAGCGTATCTCGAAGTTGTCGGCAGCGTCGGCCGTGAGTTTATGGGTGCGGCGCAGGATCTGGGTGAGGTCCTCGATGGCCTGGTCGCTGAGGTCTTCGGTGACGGCCGAGCAGAGGATGCTGTTGAAGTGTGTCTGTGCGGCGATGCGCTTCATCACGGTGGTATAGGGCGCTATGATGAGGTTGTCCTGGTCCATGCCCCAGTTGTTGTAGCCCTTGCTCTTGAGGACGCCTGTGATGCGGAAGGGGATGCTCTTGAAGCGTATGGTCTTGCCGATGGGGTCCTGACCGTTGGGGAAGAGCTCATCGACGACCGTCTTGCCCACGACGCACACCTTGGCGTTCTTCTTCACGTCCTCGTCGTTGAAGAACGTGCCGCGCTCCACCTCCCAGAGTTTGATGCTCTGGTACTCGGGCGAGACGCCGTAGCAGGTGCAGGTGGTGTTGTTGGCTCCGTTGATGATCTGTCCGCTCTGACTCACCTCGGGCGACACCTTGTTGACGAACTTGGCTTCGCGCTGGATGGTCTCATAGTCCACCATCTTGAGGGTCTGATAGACCGAGGGGTCGAGGCGTACACCGCTGCGGCGGTCACCGCCCGGACGTATGGTGAGCAGGTTGGTGCCCCAGGTGGAGAGTTCCTCGCGTATGCTCTGCTTGGAACCCTGACCGATGGCCATCATGACGATGACGGCAGCCACGCCGATGATGATGCCCAGCATGGAGAGGAAGGAGCGTGCTTTGTTGCTGTATATGGCCGTGAAGGCCACTTTGATGAGGTTGAGGAAGGACATAGTTTGGGTGGGTTTGTGCCTTAATCGTCTGTTTGGGGTAATGCAGCGAGTGCTTCGGCGGCCGACTGTATGTTGGTGTTGATGGTATCTTCGCAAATCTTACCGTCGCGCAGCATGATGTTGCGGCTGCTGTACTGGGCTATCTCGGGGTTGTGGGTCACGAAGATGATGGTGCGGCCCTCGGCATGCAGTTTCTGGAAGAGGACGAGGACCTCGTAGCTGGTGCGTGTGTCGAGGTTACCTGTGGCCTCGTCGGCGAGGATGACGGCGGGGTTGTTGACCAGGGCACGTGCTATGGCTACGCGCTGCATCTGTCCGCCCGACATCTGATTGCTCTTGTGCTCGAGACGGTCGGCCAGACCGACGTCGGTGAGGGCTTGTATGGCTGCTTCGCGACGTTGGCGGGCATTGTAGGTCTTGTTGTACATGAGGGGGAGCTCTACGTTCTCTACGGCGGTGGTCTTGGCCAGCAGGTTGTAGCTCTGGAAGACGAAGCCTATCTTGCGGTTACGCAGTCGGGCACGCTGGCTCTTGCGCATGGTACGCACGCTCACGCCGTCAAGGAGGTACTCGCCGCTGGTGGGTGTGTCGAGGCATCCCAGTTGGTTGAGGAGCGTGGACTTGCCAGAGCCCGAGGTACCCATGATGGTGACGAACTCGCCCTCGTGGATCTGGAACGACACGCCGCGCAGGGCATGTACCGTCTCGGAGCCTACCTGGAAGTCGCGCTTGACGTTCTGGAGTTCGATGACTACTTTCTTCTCGTTCATAAGGTGTGATTTTAGGTCAACGGTCAACGGTCAATGGTCAACGGCTACTTCTTCTGGCCTGCGCTTTGTCCGGACTTCTGGCTCTTGTTGTTGTTCTTGGGGCCGGGCATGAAGGGGTTCTGCTTCTGGTCGCTCTCTTCGGTCTCTACCTGATTGAAGATCATCTCGGCCACTACCTCGGTACCCTCGGCGATGCCGCTCACGATCTCGGTGGTCACGCCGTTGTTGACGCCCACTTCTACGGGGATGGCGCGGAAGGTCTTGCCCTCGCGCACCCACAGTTTCTGGGCACCCTCGGCATCCTCTATCTTCTCGTCGCTGGCCATGAGGACCTCGTTGGGTGTGAAGCGCAGCGCTCCGCTGGTGACCATGAGGACGTTGTCCTTCTCGAGGGTGTAGATGGTGACGTTGGCGGTGAGTCCGGGTTTGAGCTTGAGGTCTTCGTTGGGGGCCGCGATGACGACCTCGTAGGTCACCACGTTGCTCTCGGTAGTGGCCTGCTGACGCACCTGAGTCACGGTGCCGTCGAAGGAATCTTCGGGGAAGGCATCTACGGTGAAGGTCACGCGCTGTCCCTCCTTGACGTTGCCTATGTCGGCCTCGTCGATGTCAGCGATGACGCGCATGTCGGTGAGGTCCTGTGCTATGGTGAAGAGGGTAGGGGTGCTGAAGCTGGCTGCCACGGTCTGTCCCTCCTCCACGCTCTTGGAGAGCACGACGCCGTTGATGGGGCTGGTGATGGTGGCGTAGCCCAGGTTGGTCTCGGCACGCTTCACGTTCTGACGCGATGTGGTGACCGTCTGCTGGGCCTGGATGAAGCTGAGGCGGGCCTGCTCGAAGTCGTTGGCCGAGATGAGGCCTTTGTCGTAGAGTGATTTCTGACGATCGTAGTTGGCTTTCTGGTAGGTGAGTGAACTCTCTGCGCTGGTGAGGTTGGCACGGGCCGACTCCAGTTCGCTGATGAGGTTGGTGCGGTCCAGTTCGGCGATGACCTGTCCGGCCTTCACCTCGCTGTTGTAGTCCACATAGAGCTTGGCCACGATGCCGCTCACCTGGGTACCTACCTCCACCTTGGTGACGGGTTCTATGGTACCTGTTGCGGTCACCGTGGTGGCGATGCGGCCACGTTCTACGGTTGTGAATTCGTATTCGGCGATGGTTTTCTTGGTGCAGGCCGAGCACAGCAGGAGTGCAGCGACAGCGGGGATGAGGATGTTGAGGTGTTTCATTATCGTGTGTGAATATTTATCGTGTGTGATTATCTAGAGCGTGATGGTGCCGTTGGCGTAGAAGTAGAGGAGTTGGGTGTCGATGATGGTGGTGTACTTGCTCACCAGTTTGCTCTGCTCGGCCTCGAGGAGGTTGTCGCGGGCCTGCAGCATATCCACGATGTTCTTGAGTCCAGCCTGGAACTGCTCGTTGATGAGTTCGTAGTTGGTCTCCTGACTCTTGGCAGCTGCCATGGCGGCGATGAATTTCTGCTGCGCGCTGTTGGCTGTGAGCCAGAGGTTCTCGATGGTGGAGCCCAGTGTGGTCTGCTGGTCCTGGAGGTCGAGGGCGGCAGAGGTCTTCTGCAGACGGGCCTGAGCCACGGATGTCTTGTTGCGGCGCTGGTCGAAGATGGGCACGCTCAGACTCAGTCCCAGACTACCGTTGAGGTTGCGCTTCATCTGTTCGCCAAAGTCCTCCTGCGAGCCGCTGTAGTGGCTGTCGCCTATGCCTGCGTTCATGCTGATGGTGGGGTAGTAGCCTCTGCGTGCTATGTTGAGGCTCAGGTCGGCCGACTTCTCCTGCAGCTGGGCCGACTGTATCTCGGGACGGAAGGTGAGGGCCTGCTGGTAGATCTCCTCCTTGGCGGGGATGGGGGCCAGGGCCTGTTCGTCGTCCATGTCAACGATCTGGATGTCGAACGAGGTGTTGATGTCGAGTTCCAGCAAGGCCTTCAACTGACGCTTGAAGCCAGCGATGAGTGTCTCCTGACTCACAATGTCGTACTTGGCCGAAGCCACCTGCGATTCCAGCTGAGCCAGGTCGGCCTTGGCCAGGTCGCCAATCTCGTAGCGTTCCTTACCGCGGTTGAGCTGCTGAACGGCCGTCTCGCAGATCTTCTCGCTCACGTCCTTGGCCTCCAGGGTGTAGAGGATTTGGATGTAGAGGGTGGCTATTTGCTCCTGTATGGAGTTCAGGCTCTGGGCCGACTGCAGGGCGGTAATCTCGTTCTTCACCTCTTGGGCCTCGATGTTCTTGCGGTTGATGCCTCCGTTCCAGATGGTCCAGTTGGCGTTGAGTCCGTACGAGCCGTTGTATGTCGTCGTGTTGCTGGTGCTCGTTGCCATGCCGTTCTGCACGATGACCGTGGCTTCCTGGAAGGGTCGGTAGCCCAGGCCTTGCGATGTGGAGAAGGACAGCGAGGGGAAGAGGGCTGCCTTGTACTGGGCCAGCGATTCCTCGCCTTGCTGTTCGGTGAGTTTGTTCTTCTGCACCTGGATGTTGTGCTCGGCGGCGTAGTCCAGACACTGCTGGAGACTCCATCCTTGGGCTCCTGCCATGGTGGAGAGTAGGGCTGCTGCCGCAGCGAAAAGGATTCGTTTCATATAGGTTTCAGTTGTGTTCTATAAATTCACCGTTATTATATAATATGGTGATATGTCCTAAAAAAATCGCGGCAAAATTAGTGCTTTTCCCTTTGAATGACAAAGAAAATGACACCAAGTTTAATTTGCTGCATCATCTTTAACATTTTTTATGCCTTAAACGAAAAAACGTTGTCTCGCAGCGGCACTTTCCAGTCCTGTGAATATCCCGCGAATACCGAGGGCGGGAACGTCCAAAGCGCAGCGCAGACGTTCATGACGGTGGGAGGCGAGTCGTAAAAAGTGTTAAAAATGCCTCGTTTCCCTCCTGCGAGCGAAAAAACCTCCGCCCTCTGACCTCTAACCTCTAACCTTTTTCATTACCTTTGCCGCGGAAAATCGTGCAAAATCGTGCAACAACTAAATATAAATATTTAAGACCATGAAAAAAGTACTGTTTTCATTCGTAGCACTCTTGTGCTCTGTCCTGGCCGTTCAGGCCCAACTCCCCAAAGCAACCCTCCTGGATATCAACGGACGCAAGGTGCAGACCGACACCATCGGCACGCACGGACGTCCCGTCATCGTCAGCTTCTTCGCCACCTGGTGTCACCCCTGTCTGCGCGAGATAGCTGCAGTGCAGGAGAACTACGAAGACTGGATTGAGGAGGTGGACTTCGACATGTTGGCCGTCTCCATCGACGAGGGCCAGAACTCGGCCAAGGTGAAGCCGCTGGCAGAGAGCAAAGGCTGGCCCTGGAACGTGCTGCTGGACCCCAATAGCGAACTCACGCGCGGCATGGGCATATCCAGCATCCCCTTCGTCCTCATCATCGACGGCAATGGCAAGACGGTGTATCGTCACAATGGCTATACCGATGGAGCCGAGGAGGAATTGTACGAGAAGCTGCTGACCGTGGCTAAACCTAAGGCTGCCAAGAAGTAAACGATGAGCAAGAGAACCAAGATCACGGGTCTGGCCCTCGCCCTCGCCGCGCTTCCCGCCATGGCTCAGGTCACGATGACGGGAACGGTGCAGAGCGACTGGCTGGTGCCCCAGGAAGATACCCAGATGGGTACGGGCCACTACGACAGCAAGGTGATGACCAACAGCTATGCCGAGGCCCATCTCAGCAGCAACGTCCTGCGTGCCGGACTACGTCTGGAGTACCTACAGTATCCCCTGCCGGGCTACGAGAAGGACTTCAAGGGCTGGGGCCTGGGTATGGTCTATCTGCAGGGACGCACCAAACATGTAGAGTTCACGGCAGGCAATTTCTACGACCAGTTCGGGTCGGGCCTCATCTTCCGCACCTACGAGAACCGCAGCCTGGGCGTGGACAACTCGCTCATGGGTCTGCGTGCCTTGGTGAAACCCATCGACGGCATCACACTCAAGGTCCTGGGTGGAGCTCAGCGCCACTACTGGGAATACAACTCGGGCATCGTGAGCGGTGCCGACCTGGAACTCAATATGGAGCAGTGGCTCAAGGGTCTGAACCAGAAGAATATGTTCTGGACCCTCGGTGTCTCGGCCGTCAACAACTACAGTCCCGTCGATGAGGAGAACCCGCTCGTGGTGCGTACCCTCACAGAGACCGATCAGCTGGGGATGCCCCACATCTACCGCGAGAGCCTCAACCTGCCGAGCAACGTGCAGGCCTATGACTTCCGCACCACGTTCCAAGCTGGCGAGTTCAGTCTGCTGGGCGAGTACGCCATCAAGAGCCACGACCCCTCCTACGACAACAACTACACCTACCAGCACGGCAATGCCGTCCTCGTCTCGGGCAGCTGGTCGCGCAAGGGCGTGAGCGGACTCCTCCAGTTCAAGCGCAGCGAGGACATGAGCTACCGCAGCGACCGCACCGTGACGGGTACCTCCAGCACCATCAACCACATGCCGGCCTTTGCCATGCAACACACCTATGCCCTGGCGGCCCTCTACCCCTACGCCACACAGATGGCTGGCGGCGAGTATGCCTTCCAGACGGAGTGGTCCTACAACATCCCCAAGAAGACCATCCTGGGCGGACGCTACGGCACCATGTTGCAGCTCCACATCTCACACATACGAGGTCTGGACGACCGTCTCTACTACCAGGATGCCAACCTGCAGATGAGTCATAAGTTCAGCAAGGTCTTCAAACTCAATGCCATGTACATGTACCAGAAGTACAACAAACGGGTCATCGAGGGCGAGGGCGACATGATCAACAGCCACATCATCGTGCTGGACGGCCGTTTCACGCTGAGTCGCAAGGTGACGCTGCGTGCCGAGGCCCAGTGCCTGCTCACCCAGCAGGACCAGGGCAACTGGTGGTATGGCATGCTCGAGATGTCGCTGCAGCCCCACTGGATGATCACCCTCTCCGACATGTACAACGCCAACTGCCCCAACTACCTCGCCGACGGCTCGGAGGACGGTACGACGAGCAAGCGCCACTATTGGCAGGCCCTGCTCACGTGGACCCAAGGCAGTCACCGTCTGCAGGCAGGCTATGCCGTCACCCGTGCCGGCTTCAACTGTGCCGGAGGTGTATGTCGCTATGTCCCTGCCAGCAAGGGCGTGAAGGTGAGCTATGCCTATTCATTCTGAATGCACAGCGTACGTTGTCCGTTGACCTTTAAACATTAAACCATGAAACATACATATCTGTTATTCTTCGCCTTACTGACCTTGGCGGCCTTTGTGGCCTGCGACGACATCCCCGAGGATGAGCGCTGGATCAACCGCAGCGAGGTGGAGGTGGAGCGCAACGTCCTCATCGAGGACTTCACAGGACAGCGCTGCGTCAACTGCCCCAACGCCACCGACGTCATCACCTCCCTGCAAGCCAACATCCTCGCGGGCTACGGCAAGCAACACGTCGTGGCCGTTGCCATCCACGGTGGCAGCATGTCCCTCTCCGACGCCACCGCTATGGGGCTCGCCACAGCCGAGGGAACGGCCTACCACGAGGGACTGGGACTGACGACCTGGCCTTGCGGACGTGTCAACCGCGGCGCGGTGTGCAACTACGACCAGTGGACTGCCCAGGCCATCCAGGGCATGACGCAGGAACCCCTCGTGCTCATCGATGCCAAGCGGGGCGAGGGGAGCATCGAGGTGAGTGTGAACACCAGCAAGGAGTTGCCCCAAAACGAAGACACAGCCGAGGAGGACGGCCCCCTGAGCGGGGTCTTCATGCTCACGGTATGGATCACCGAGAGCGACATCACCGCCCTGCAATTCATGCCCGACGGCACCATCAACCCCAACTACATCCACAACCACGTCTTCCGCGAGACCCTCACCTCCATGGGTGGCGACATGATAGACTACGACGGCACCAAGCCCTTCGTTGCCACCTTCGCCTACACCCTCGACTCGCGTTGGAACCCCGACAACATCCACTTCGTCGTCTTCGTCACCCGCAATGGCGAGGTGCTGCAGGTAGAGGAATTCTGAACCCTTGAACCATTGAACCCTTGAACCCTTGAACCCCCTCTGTTCCCTCTTTGCCCTCGCTGCCTGTGCCCTCACCGTGCAAGCGCAGACTACGGTCTATGAGCAGAAATTCGGCACCTCGGCAGATTTCGCTACGATGACCGTGCTGGATGCCAACGACGACGGCATCACCTGGCAGTACGACGACCGCAACGCCTGCGCCAAGATCTCCTTCAACAACGACAGCGAACAAGACGACTGGCTCCTGGCACCGCTGCAGCTGGAGGCAGGGCATCTCTACACCCTCTCCTTCGCCGTCACGGGTGGAGGCACCTGGGCACGCGAGAGTTACAGCGCCAGCATCAGCAAGCCCTTGGCCGCTGACCACGATGTGTTGACCTCCGAGGACATGACCACCGAACTGTGGCCCCGCACCACGATGGTGGATGCCGAGAAGAAAGGGGTGAAGACCATGCAGTACTATGCCACCCAGAGTGGTACCTACTACTACGGCATCCACTGCACCAGCGACGTGGGTCAGAGCACCTTCCGTGTTGATGACATCCTCGTACAGCAGGTGGCGGGAACGACTCCCGCAGCACCGTCGCTCACGGTGGAGGCAGGGGCACAGGGTGCCTTATGGGCCACGCTGCGTGCCACGGCTCCCACCACGACCATCGATGGTGAACCCCTCACCGAGCTCACCCAGATGACCTTCTACCGCGACAACGTGGTACTCAAGGTCATCGAGAGCCCCACCCCTGGCGAGACATACACCCAGCCCGACATGGTGCCCTATGCGCGTATGAACGAGTACAAGGTGGTGGCAACGAACGCCTCGGGCGACGGCGATGCCGCTGTCCTCAACCAATGGCTGGGCGTGGACACCCCAGGTGCCATACGCAACCTCAACGTACGCGAGGACCCCGACAGCGTGGGCGTCCTCGTCCTCTCGTGGGAAGCCCCCGAGATGGGTAGTCACGGAGGCTACCAAGACCCCGCCTCGCTCTGCTACTGGGTGAGTGCCGGCAGCGACGACGATGTCTGCGTAGGCAGCGAGACGACATGGCGCTACGACCTCCACACCACCACACAGCAGACCTCCTGCACCTTCGCCCTTTGGGCCTCCAACTCGGCAGGCACCACCAAGGAACTCTCGCGCATCATCACCGGCATAGGCGGCCCCGCACTGGTGGCTCCCCTCACCGAGTCGTTCCACCACACCCTCGGACCCTGGATGAACGAGATGACCCTCGGCAGCCTCGGCGACGCACACTGGTTCAACCAGACCTCCAACCGCTTTGGCGGCTCGCAGGACGGTGACGGCTACTGCTTCGTCTTCAGCAGCGAGTTTGCCGACCGCTGCTGTCGCGTCAAGAGTCCCAAGATAGACATCCGCTCCCTCACCCATCCCCGCATCACCTTCTTCTACTACCAGACCTCAGCTCCCGACACCCTCCTCGTGCAGGTCAACCCCGAGTTCAGCACCTGGACCACCCTCGACACCATCGTCGTGCAAGGCAGCAGCCCAGGATGGACGTGGGCCGAAGTGAGTCTCGAGGGTTGCGAGCAGTACCGCTTCGTGCAGATAGGCTTCGAGGGACGCAACGTCACGGTAGGGCAGGAGGCCATCGCCATTGACCAGGTGAGTGTGCGTAGCCGTCTCGACCACGACATGGAGGTCGTAAGCCTCACCGTGCCCGACAAGGCCGTGGTGGACCAGGAAGCCACCTTCTCCGTCACCCTCCGCAACAACGGCACCCAAGCCGTAGAGCCCGACGACTGTACCGTCCTGCTGCTCAAGAACGGCGAGGCCGTGGCATCGTACGAGTCGCTCCGTCTCGCCCCAGGTGCCATGCTCAGCATACGACTCACCGACACCCCCACCTTGGCCGACGGCCGTACCGCCATCTACGCGGCCAGGGTGATGATGCCGACCGACGAATACGCCGACAACGACCGCTGCGAGGGCATCGCCGTCACCGTGCAGCAGCCCGACTACCCCTGCCCCGAATCCCTCGCGGCAGCCAGCCTGTCCGACACCGAGATAGCCGTGACCTGGCATTTCGATGCCTCCCAAGGCATACCCGGTGATGCCGTCACCGATACCTTCGAGGACTACGACGCCTTCACCATCACCTCCTTTGGCGACTGGGCACAATACGACGCCGACGGCCAACGCACCATACGCATGGCCATGGCCATAGGGTCCCAGACCCAGCTGCTCGACTACACCAATGCCGGCTACCCCATGGCCTTCCAGGTCTTTGACCCCACCGAGGCAGGCATCCCCTACGCTGCCTGGGACCCCCACAGCGGCGACCAGTACATGGCGGCTTTCCGCAACAGCACCAACGCCGACGACCAGACCGTCCACGCCAACGATGATTGGCTCATCTCGCCCCTCGTTTGCCCTCGTCGTCAGACCGTCTCCTTCTTCGCCAAAGCCACGATGGGTGCCTACGTCCCCGAACGCCTCGAGGTGTGGGCCACACCCTGGGTATATGTCACCAAGGAGGACGACATGCAGCACTTCACCCTCCTCACCGCTTTCGACATCTCCAACGTCAGTGCCTGGAAGGAATACATCTTCACCCTCCCCGCCGACATGGCCCACTTTGCCTTCCGCTACTGCTCGCAGGGTCAGTACGCCCTGCTCCTCGACGACGTGACCTACGTCCCCTACGACGCCCCCCTGCCCGAGGTGACCTTCGAGGGTTACAACATCTACCGCGACGACGAACAGATAGGCTTCACCAACCAGCCCCGCTTCATCGACGACTGCGCCGTGGTGGGACAGGAGTACCGCTACAACGTCACAGCCGTCTTCACCATCGACGACCACACCTGCGAGAGTGCCTACTCCCTGCCCGTCCTCGTACGCCATGACCCCACGGGAGTGGAAGGGAATTCAAGTAGTTCGAGTAGTTTAAAGAATTCAAGTAGTTCATCCTTCGACGGGCTCAGGAACCGGAGTTCAAGGTACGACCTCCTGGGACGTGAACTCCCGACAGCTCCTTCCGGTATCTACATCCACGACAACCACAAAATTCTCAAGACTCAATAATGCACCACATCTTTCGCGCCCTTGCCTTTGTGGCCCTGACCCTCCCTCTTGCGGTCTCGGCCCAAACCCAGACCGAGTCCTTCGAGGGCTGGAACGGCACGTCCGACAACTGGCTCCCCCAGGGCTGGACCGAGAAGCATACCCAGTGTGCCTGGCACGTCATCAACCCCAACAGCAGCAACACCCTGCCCGCTGCCAAGGATGGTAAGTACTACGCCGCCGTGGGCTACGACCAGGACGGCAAACACCAGGACGAGTGGCTCTTCTCGCCCGTTTATCAACTCAGCCCCTACGGTGGCACCGTGGAGTATGCTCCCGCCTATGCTCCCCTGTTTCTCTACCGCGTCACGGCCGAGTATGTCGATTACACCAACAGCGTCTTCAAGGACGGCCTCCACGTCGCTGCCGCCGACCTCCAGGTGTGGGTGCGCACCGTAGCCGCCGACGGCACCCCAGGTGCATGGACCATGCTGGTGAGTCAGTGCGAGGAGTGGAAGAACAAGGAATTTGACGAGCTGCTCTCCTCCTTCAGCAGCAACCTCTTCCATACCGAGAAAACCATCTTCCTCGACGCCGCAGCCTACCAGAACCAGGCCGTGCAACTCGGCTTCCGCTATGTGGGCGAGGAGGGCAACATCGTAGGCATCGACAAGGTGCTGGTCAACTACGCCACCACCACCGACATCGTCCCCACCCACTACGACACCCCCCAGGGCGAGAGTGGTGACGAGGGCGACGACGGGGATGACGAGGGCGACGAGGAACCCGACAGCATCAGCTACGAGAACAAAACGCTCACCTACTACACCCCAGGGAGCGAACTCACGTCCAGCTCCGACTACGCCTACGGCATCATCGAGGTCAAGTCGCTCTACGACTACGACATCCTGCGCACCTTCGCTGGCAACAAGATCGTGAACATGCAGGGTAGGATAGGACCCCACTGCGACAGCGTCACCGTCATGCTGCGCGACGGCCTCTACGGCGACATCCTCTGGAGCGCCGACATCACCCAGCAGTACCGCGACAACTACGCAGGTGACGAGGGAACACCCTTCAGCGTGGCCGTAGATAGCATCCAGATCACCGGCGACGAGGACGAGCAGCTGTGGGTATGCTACCGCATGTGCCTGCCCGATTACTACGACTACTCCGACGAGGACAACATCCCCGACACCTACTACTACCTCTCCTCGGGCTATGTCCCCTGCACCTTCGTCATCGAGTACGACGACGACCCCCAGAGCGTGGGCGACTACAGCGACGAGGGCACACTCTACTGCCTCATGAACACCGTGGGCGACGGCGGCCTCACACCCCTCGACCTCTCGGTGGACTACGCCCGCCTCACCCGTGTCACCGTGGACAACGACTGTCCCGTAGAGACCGAGATCACCAACCACGGCGCCACACCCGTCACCTCGGCCACCCTCTCCTATGAGATAGGCGGCGAAGAGTTCACCAACACCTTCAGCTTCGACACCCCGCTCCAGTACATGCAGACACGCAAAGTCTATGGCAACGTGTGCGCCTCTACCGAGGGACGTCAGACCCTCAACGTCACAGCCCTCAAGGTCAACGGCTCAGCAGATAACTACGCGTCCAACAACACGTGCCAGTCCCAGGTCATCGCCCTTCAGACGCCCTACTCTCGACGCCTGCTGTGGGAAGAGATCACAGGCACCTGGTGCATGTTCTGCCCGCGAGGCTACGTCGCCCTACACCAACTGCAGCAACGCTTCCCCGGCCAGATCAGCGCCTTCAGCGTGCATGCAGACGACGACCTCGCAGCCGAGACATACTGGTGGATACCCTACTACTACGGACAGTCCTACCCCCAGGCCCTCATCGACCGTTACGACCTCTGCGACCCCTTCGACGGACCCACTGGCGACGACGAGGCAGCACAACGCGACCTCCCCGTGCAGAGCCTCGTAGAGCGCCTCATCAGTCAGGGCAGCGAGGGACGTGTCCTCATCAACGGCGCCACCCTCAGCGACGACCACAAGACCATCACCGTCTCCGCCACTGCCCAGTTCGCCCTGGCCCAGAAGAACGTCAAGTACGGACTCTCCTTCGCCCTCGTCGAAGACAGCGTCACCTTCACCCAACTCAACGCCTACTCCTCGGCCGCCTCCGTCTTCGCCCACGACCAGATACCCGAGCTGCTGCTCCCCCTCTGGGACACACCCTACACCTACCAGCAGACCTCCAGCGTAGGACGCTTCTCGTCCAACATGCCTGGCGACGGCGAGACCATGCTGCCCACCACCCTCAAGGCCAAGATACCCTACGACGCCACCTACACCATCGACGTCCCCGAAGACATTGAGGACCTTGGTCATCTGCGCTTAGTCTGCTCCCTCATCGACCTCAACGACACCAACGAGGCCATCAACTGTGTCGAGGCAGCCGTGGAGGACCCCACAAGGATAGAGGACGTGAGCTCAAGCGGTTCATCCTTCGACGGGCTCAGCAACCGGAGTTCAATCTACGATCTCCAGGGCCGCAAGACCACAGTAGCCGACAAGTCGGGCATCTACATCCAGAACAACCACAAAATTCTGGTACGATAAATATTCATCCCACACAGATACCATGGAACGCAAAGACATCTATGCCGCCGTGTCGGAGTCCGATGCCCTCGAGGTCATCCGCCAACTCCTGGCACACTCCCAGCAGTTCACGGCGATGATTGAGGAACTGCCCCAACGCAAGATCTACTCGTCCTACAACCATCACCTCGATGAGTTTCACACCGCCAACCAGGCCGCCACACGAGCCCTCATAGCCTACGAGAAAGCCATCCAGACCTACCTCCACGACTACCAAGAGAGCAAGGACATCCATACCCACATGCGCGAAGCCCTCTCCCGCATGCGCGACGAAGCACAACAGCGCCACAACACACGTTGATGCATCGCGCAGCCCAATTTCCAACGTACCCCAACCCCAACAACCTCATGAAAATCCTCGTAACCGGCTCAGCAGGATTCATCGGTTCCAACCTCGTCCTGCGTCTCCTCCAGACCGAAGCCCCCATAGAAATCGTCGGCTTCGACTCCGTCAACGACTACTACGACGTCTCCATCAAGGAGTACCGTCTGCGTCAGATAGACCAATGCGCAGCGGGACATCCCGACAGCCACTACACCTTCGTGCGTGGTAACCTCGCCGACAAAGCCCTCATCGACAGCCTCTTCGACGAGCACCACTTCGACATCGTCGTCAACCTCGCTGCCCAGGCTGGCGTACGCTACAGCATCACCAACCCCGGAGCCTACATCGAGAGCAACCTCATCGGCTTCTACAACATCCTCGAGGCCTGCCGCCACCACCCCGTGCAGCACCTCGTCTATGCCTCCTCCTCCAGCGTCTATGGCGGCAACACCAAGGTGCCATTCAGCGAGGACGACAAGGTCGATAACCCCGTCAGCCTCTACGCCGCCACCAAGAAGAGCAACGAGCTCCTCGCACACAGCTACTCCAAGCTCTACGACATCCCCAGCACGGGACTTCGCTTCTTCACCGTTTACGGCCCTGCAGGACGTCCCGATATGGCTTACTTCGGCTTCACCAACAAACTCATCAAGGGCGAGACCATCAAGATCTTCAACTACGGCAACTGCCGACGCGACTTCACCTATGTCGATGACATCGTGGAAGGCATCCAGCGCGTCATGAAGAACCCTCCTGCTCGACAGCGCGGCGCCGACGGCCTGCCCCTCCCACCTTATAAGATATATAATATAGGCAACTCCAACCCCGAGAACCTTCTCGACTTCGTCCGCATCCTCCAGGAAGAGCTCGTCCGGGCCCGCGTCCTCCCCGAGGACTACGACTTCGACGCCCACAAAGAACTCGTCCCCATGCAGCCTGGCGACGTCCCCGTCACCTTTGCCGACACCTCCGCCCTCGAGCACGACACCGGCTTCCGCCCCAGCACCCCACTCCGCACCGGCCTCCGCCGCTTCGCCGAATGGTACCACGACTTCTACCTTGAACCCTTGAACTCTTGAACCCGGTTCCTGAGCCCGTCGAAGGATGAACCCTTGAACTCTTGAACTCTTGAACTCTTGAACCCTTGAACCCCTTGAAACCCTTCCTTCCCCTCTTCACCTTACTCCTTGTCACCTGTGCTCTCACCGCGCAGGCCCAGGACTTCGACATCTACTTCGAGGACAACACCCTGCGTCTCGACTACCTCTTCGCCGGCGACGTCCACCAACAACACATCTACCTCGAGCAGATGTACAAACAAGACCGCTGGGCCGGACGCAAGAGCCGCCTCGCCGAGAAATTCCTCAACGGCAACGGCCAACTCACCGTGCGCGACCATGACACCCACACCGTCCTCTTCGTCCACACCTTCTCCACCCTCTTCCAGGAGTGGCTCCTCTACGACGAGGCCAAACGCGTGCAACGCGCCTTCGAGACCAGCTACAACATCCCCTTCCCACGCCGCACCGTGGACATCGAAGTCACCCTCACCGACAACCGCCACCACGTCGTGGCCAGCATGCGACATACCGTCGATCCCCACGACATCCTCATACGCCACCTCACCGCCAACGACACCCCCTACCACTACCTCTGGAAAGGCGGAGCCGACACCCACGTCGAGGCCGATATCACCGGCTGCATCGACCTCGCCATCGTAGCCGAAGGCTACACCCAGGCCGAGATGGGCAAGTTCTACTTCGATGCCCAACGTGCCGTCGATGCGCTCTTCGCATGGGAACCCTTTGCCAGCCTCAAGGACCGCTTCAACGTCGTCGCCGTGGCAGCCCCCTCGCTCCAGTCGGGCACCTCCATACCCCACGACACGCAGTGGCTCAACACCACCGCCTCGTCCCACTACGACACCTTCTACATGGACCGCTACCTCACCTCCCAGGAGATGCACCACATCTACGACCTCCTCTCGGGCGTACCCTTCGAACACATCATCCTCCTCATCAACAGCAGCAAATACGGCGGGGGCGGCATCTTCAACCAGATCACCTGCGCCACGGCCGACCACGCCACCTTCAAGGAAGTCCTCGTACACGAGTTCGGACACGCCTACGGAGGCCTGGCCGACGAATATGCCTACGACGACATGGACTCGGAGTGGTACCCCGCCGACACCGAACCCTGGGAACCCAACATCACCACCCTCAAGGACTTCGACAGCAAATGGAAAGACATGCTGTCCCCCGACACACCCATCCCCACGCCGCTCGACCCCACCGTTCCCAACGTCAAGACCATGGACAAGGACGATGCCCAAGCCCTCGAAGCTCTCAACCAGTGCACCCAGCGCGTAGGCGTCTTCGAGGGAGCAGGCTACGTCAGCCAAGGCTGCTACCGTCCCGCCCAGGAATGTCGCATGAAGGTCAACCAGGTACGCGACTTCTGCCCCGTCTGCACCCGCGCCATACGCCGCATCACCGACTTCTACACTGCCAAATAACCCCTTGAACCCTTGAACCCGGTTCCTGAGCTTGTCGAAGGATGAACTCTTGAACCCTTGAACCCTTGAACTCTTGAACCCCATGAAACGCCCCCTCTTCACCCTCTTCACCCTCTTCACCCTCACAGCCTGTCAGCACACCACCCTGGACCCCTACGCCTACGTCGATACCAAGATAGGCAGCGGCGGCCACGGCCATGTCTTCGTAGGTGCCAGCGTCCCCTTCGGTATGGTGCAGCTCGGTCCCACCAGCATCCCCCAGGACTGGGACTGGTGCTCGGGCTACCACGCCAGCGACAGCACCGTCATAGGCTTCTCCCACACCCACCTCAGCGGCACGGGCATAGGCGACCTCTTCGATGTCACCGTCATGCCTGTCACGGGCACCGACCTCGTCTATGAACGCGGCGACGTCAACATACCCGAGTCGGGTCTCTGGTCCTATGCCGACCGCACCCACGAACACAGCGAGCCCGCCTACTACGCCGTACCCCTCACCCGCTACGGCATCCAGGCCGAGCTCACCGCAGCGCAGCGCACAGGCTACCACCGCTACACCTTCCCCGCCGATGCCCAGGACCCCGCCCTCGTCTTTGACCTCGTGCACGGAGGTTGCTGGGACACCGCCACCGACGTCGATATCCAGGTGATCAGCGACACCCAGATAAGCGGACACCGCCACTCCCGCGGATGGGCCAACGACCAGCACGTATGGTTCTATGCCGAATTCTCCCAGCCCTTTGCCGCCGTCACACAGCCTGCCCAAGGCTACTGGCGCTTCGACTTCGACAACCCCCAGACCCTCCAACTGCGCGTCGCCCTCTCCCCCAACAGCGCCGAGGCCGCCCAGGCCAACATGCTCGCCGACGGTGAGGCATGGGACTTCGACCAGGTCGTAGCCCAGGCACGCGAGGCATGGACCGCCCAACTCGCCAAGATACAGGTCGGCACCCAAGACCTCGACCCTGCCCGCCTCCGCACCTTCTACACCGCCCTCTACCACACCATGGTCATGCCCATGCTCTTCAGCGATGCCGGCCAGCCCGACCGCTACACCGCCCTCTCCCTCTGGGACACCTACCGCGCCCAGATGCCCCTCTTCAGCCTCATCCATGCCGACCGCGAAGACGACGTCATCAACACCTTCCTCGACATCTTCGACCGTCAGGGCTACCTCCCTGTATGGCACCTCTGGGGCTGCGAGACCAACTGCATGGTGGGCAACCCCGCCATACCCATCGTCGCCGATGCCATCCTCAAAGGCTTCCAGGGCTTCGACCACGAACGCGCCTACCAGGCCATGCGCGCCTCGGCCCTCCACCCCAGCCGCGGACAAGACCTGCGCATGCAGTACGGCTTCATCCCCTCCGAGCTCTTCAACGAGTCCGTAGCCTACGAGACAGAATACGCCCTTGCCGATGGTGCCCTCGCCGAGGTGGCCAAAACGCTCGGCCATGACGACGACTACACCTACTTCCTCCAGCGCAGCCACTCCTACCGCTGCCACTTCGACGCCCAGACCTGCTTCCTCCGCGGCCTCCATGCCGACGGCACCTTCGTAGAGCCCTTCAGCCCCTTCTACTCCAACCATCGTGCCGACGACTACTGCGAAGGCAATGGCTGGCAATACCTCTGGCTCGTACCCCACGACGTGCAAGGACTGGCCGAGTGCTTCGGCGGCGAGGAATACATGCTGGCCAAACTCGACTCCCTCTTCCTGCAGAAGACCGAACTCGAGGGCGAGATCGTCTCGGCCGACATCTCAGGACTCATCGGACAGTACGCCCACGGCAACGAACCCAGCCACCACATCCTCTACCTCTACGCCATGATGGGCCAGCCCCGCAAGACCGCCGACCTCGTGCGCCGCGTCCTCGACGAGATGTACGACGCCACCCCCGACGGCCTCTGCGGCAACGAAGACGCCGGTCAGATGAGCGCCTGGTACATCCTCTCCTCCATGGGACTCTACCAGCCCGAACCCGCAGGCGGACGCTACTACTTCGGTGCCCCCACCTTCTCCGAGGTGACACTGCAGCTTGCCGACGACAAGACCTTCACCATCCAGGCTCAAGGCCTCTCTGCCACCAACCGCTACATCACCTCCGTCACCCTCAACGGACAGCCCTACGACCTCCCCTACATCCACTACGCCGACATCATGGCGGGAGGCACCCTCGTCTTCACCATGGGAGAATAACAGGACACACACCTGACGCTATGAAACACCTCCTAGCCCTCGCTCTTCTCGTCCTCGCCGCGCCGCTCCACGCCCAACGTCACATCGACTTCAACCGCGACTGGACCATCGGCGACAGCCGCCAACCCGTCACCCTGCCCCACGCCTGGAACGAGGACTACGCCTTCCGTGTCCACATCAAGGCCCTGCCCGACTCCGTCGTCTGGTACCGTAAGGAGTTCAAACTCACACGTCGCCAGCTGCGCGACAAGAAAGTCTTCGTCGAGTTCGAAGGTCTGCGACAGGCAGGCGAGTTCTTCATCAACGGCCACCGCCTGGGACTCCACGAGAACGGCGTCATGGCCGTAGGGTGGGACCTTACCCCCTACCTACGTGCTGGCAAGAACCTCCTGGAGGTACGCACCGATAACGACTGGCGCTACCGCGAGCAACACACGGGCTCGGGCTTCCAATGGAACAGCAACAACTTCAACGCCAGCTACGGAGGCATCAACAAACGCGTGTGGCTCCACATCACCCCGCGCCTCTATCAGACCCTGCCCCTCTTCAGCTGCCTCGGCACCACGGGCACCTACGTCTATGCCACCGACATGGACATCCCCTCCGGCACGGCCATCCTGCACGTAGAGACACAGGTGTGCAACGAGACAGACACCCCCCGCACCATCTACCTCCGCGCACAGACACCCCCCTCGCTCCGTGCCGCCACACTGCCGCGCACAGCCCTCACCACCGAGACCTCCCTCGTCACCCTCCAACCCGGCGAGACACGCATCCTCCGCACCGAGACAGCCATCGCAGGCATCGACTGGTGGAGCTGGGGACACGGGACTCTCTACGACATACGCTCCCAGATCGTCGATGAAGACGACACCCTCCTCGACGAAGTCACCATACGTACGGGCTTCCGCAAGACACGCTTCGCCGAAGGCAAGGTATGGCTCAACGACCGCGTCATCATGCTCAAAGGCTACGCGCAACGCACCACCAACGAATGGCCCGCCGTAGGTGTCGACATCCCCGAGTGGCTCAGCGACTACAGCAACGCCCTCATGGTGCAGGGCGGTGCCAACCTCGTACGCTGGATGCACGTCACCCCCTCCAAGCAAGACATCGAGAGCTGCGACCGCGTAGGACTCATCCAGGCCATGCCTGCCGGCGATGCCGAGAAAGACGCACAAGGCCGACAATGGCACCAGCGCACCGCCCTCATGCGCGACGCCATCATCTACAACCGCAACAACCCCAGCATCCTCTTCTACGAAGGCGGCAACGAGAGCATCAGCCGCGACCACATGATGGAACTCAAGCGCATACGCGACCAGTACGACCCCCACGGCGGACGCGCCATAGGCAGCCGCGAGATGCTCGACATCGACGAGGCCGAGTATGGCGGCGAGATGCTCTACATCAACAAAAGCCACAAACACCCCATGTGGGCCATGGAATACTGTCGCGACGAAGGACTGCGCAAGGACTGGGACCAATGGTGCTACCCCTACCACGCCGAAGGCGACGGCCCCCTCTACAAAAACCAACCCTCGCGCGAATGGCACCACAACCAGGACCAACTCGCCATAGAATGGGTGCGACGCTGGTACGACTACTACATCGAACGTCCCGGCACAGGCACCCGCGTGAGCAGCGGCGGCGTCAAGATTATCTTCTCCGACACCAACACCCACCAGCGCGGACGCGTCTCCTACCGCACCAGCGGCGCCACCGACGCCATGCGCATCCCCAAAGACGGCTACTTCGTCCACCAGGTGATGTGGAACGGCTGGGTCAACTCGGGACAGACCGACTTCGACGACCACGACCCCGAGAACCGCTACCAGACCTACATCATCGGACACTGGAACTACGACGCCAGCGTCTGCAAACCCGTCTATGTCGTCAGCAACGCCGACTCCGTAGCCCTCTTCCTCAATGGACAACGCCTCCCCATCGCACCGCTGCGCCAATACCACTTCCTCTTCACCTTCCCCGATGTACAATGGCAGCCCGGCACCCTCCTCGCCGTCAGCTACGACCGAGAGGGTAGGGAAGTGAGCCGCCACAGCCACACCACGGCAGGACAACCCCACCACCTCCAGCTCTCCGCCCTCTGTCGCGCTGGCGACACCATCCTCGCCGACGCCCACGACCTCGCCCTTCTTCAAGTTGAAGTAATGGACGAATATGGACGCCGTTGTCCACTGGACGACAGGACCATACACTTCGCTGTCCAGGGTCCGGCACAATGGTTGGGAGGCATCGCTACAGGCAGGGCCGACAACTACGTCCTCTCCTCCGACCTCCCCGTAGAGTGCGGCATCAACCGTGCCCTCCTACGCTCCACCCTCCGCTCTGGCACCATCACCATCACCGCCACCGCGCCCGACCTCCCCTCTGCCACCCTCACCCTCCACGCCTCAAACGCCTCAAACGCCTCCAGCCCGGTTCCGGGACCTGAGTTTATCGAAGGAGAGCTTGTC
>R18__coassemble_1350_pt1 | contig 35800 bp, 28 predicted proteins | sample R18__metabat2_high_PE_031 | metagenome-assembled genome bin R18 | reverse complement strand
AGGGAGATCCACGAGCATGGAGTGGTTGTCGGTGCCACCCGAGTCGATGTGGAAGCCGCGGCCCATGAGCTCGGAGGCCAGCACGGCAGCGTTCTTCTTCACCTGGAGGGCCCACTCGCGGAAGGCGGGGGTGAGGGCTTCGCCGAAGGCTACGGCCTTGGCAGCGATGACATGTTCCAGCGGACCTCCCTGGATGCCGGGGAAGACGGCGCTGTTGAGTAGGGCGCTCATCTTCTTGGTCTCGCCCTTGGGGGTACACTTGCCCCAGGGGTTGTCGAAGTCCTTGCCCATGAGGATGATGCCTCCGCGGGGACCGCGCAGGGTCTTGTGGGTGGTGGAGGTGACGATGTGGGCATAGCGGAGCGGGTTGTCGAGCAGTCCGGCAGCGATGAGTCCGGCGGGATGGGCCATGTCCACCATGAAGATGGCGCCCACGCTGTCGGCTATCTGACGCATGCGGGCATAGTCCCACTCGCGACTGTAGGCACTGCCGCCACCGATGATGAGGCGGGGTTTGTGCTGGAGGGCCAGGGCTTCCATCTCGTCGTAGTCCACGCGACCCGTCTCCTTGTTGAGGTTGTAGCCTACGGGTTTGTAGATGATGCCGCTGGTGTTGACGAGCGAGCCGTGGGAGAGGTGGCCGCCGTGGTCGAGGTTGAGTCCCATGAAGGTGTCGCCGGGGTTGAGGCAGGCGAGGAAGACAGCGGCGTTGGCCTGGGCACCCGAGTGGGGCTGCACGTTGGCGTACTCGGCCCCGAAGAGCTGACACACGCGGTCTATGGCGAGCTGTTCCACCTCGTCCACCACCTGGCAGCCGCCATAGTAGCGGTGGCCGGGGTAGCCTTCGGCGTATTTGTTGGTGAGGGGCGACCCCATGGCTTCCATGACCTGGTCGCTGACGAAGTTCTCTGAGGCGATGAGCTCGATGCCGCGCAGCTGGCGTGCACGTTCCTTCTGGATGAGCTCGAAGATGGTGTTGTCTCGTTGCATGTTATAAAGAGTTCAGAAAGTTCAAGAGTTCAAAAAGTTCAAGAGTTCAAGACGTTCAAGAGTTCAAGACGTTCAAGAGTTCAAGACGTTCATTCGGCCTTGATGTGGGCTTCGGCGCGAGGGATGACGGTGTTGCAGTAGTGGCACTTGAGGGTGTCGTGGGCACTGTCGTAGTGGAAACGGCTGCGCATGGGCTCGTTCTCGGAGATGCACTTGGGGTTGGGGCAGTGGATGATGCCGTCCAGCTGCTCGGGCATGCTCACGGTCTTCTTCTCCACCACCTCGTAGTCGTGGATGATGGCGAGGCTCACGTTGGGGGCCACCACGGAGAGCTGACCCAACTCGTCGTCGGTGAAGAAACGGTCGGCAATCTTGATGATGCTCTTGGTGCCCATCTTGCCCGACTTGAGGTGGTAGCCTATGGTGACGCTGGAGGGTACTTCCTGCAGACGCAGCAGGCTCATCACCTGGAAGAGTCGCTCGCAGGGTATGTGGTCGATGACGGTGCCGTTCTGTATGGCGGCAACCAGGAGTTCTTGGCGTTTCATGGGGCGGGGAGTTAGGAGAGTATGGTGGTGTCGTTCTTGATCTGGTCCAGGGTGATGCCTAAGGCGTCGCAGATGAGGGCCTGACGGGCAAAGAGTCCGTTGCGGGCTTGCTGGAAGTAGTAGGCGTGGGGGTCGTCGTCGATGCTGTATTCTATCTCGTTGACGCGGGGCAGGGGATGGAGGATGCGCATGGTGGGCTTGGCCTTGGAGAGCATGTCGCGCTTGAGTAGGTAGCGGTCCTTGACGCGTTCGTACTCCATGAGGTCGGCGAAGCGCTCTCGCTGCACGCGGGTCATGTAGAGTATGTCGGCCCCGGCGATGACGTCGGCATCGAAGTCGGTGTGCTCCACGTAGCGTATGCCGTGTGCGTCGCAGTACTGTCTGTAGGAGGAGGGCATCTGGAGCTCCTCGGGGGCGATGAAGTGGAAGGTGGGGCTGAAGTGTCGCATGGCGGTGAGCAGCGAGTGTACGGTACGTCCGTACTTGAGGTCGCCCACGAGGTAGATGTGGAGGTTGTCCAGCGTGCCTTGCGTCTGGTAGATGGTGTAGAGGTCCAGCATGGTCTGACTGGGGTGCTGGTTGGCACCGTCGCCGGCATTGATGATGGGCACGGGGGATACCTCGCTGGCATAGCGTGCTGCCCCTTCCAGGTAGTGGCGCATGACGATGATGTCGGCATAGTTGGACACCATCATGATGGTATCCTTGAGCGTCTCGCCCTTGGTGCCGCTGGTGACCTTGGGGTCGGCAAAACCGATGACACGGGCACCCAGACGGTTGGCTGCTGTCTCGAAGCTGAGGCGGGTGCGTGTGCTGGGTTCGAAGAATAGGGTGGCCACGATGCGTCCCTGCAGGAGCAGGCGGTTGGGGTGGCTCTCGAACTGCCGCGCCATCTCCAGGAGATATTCTATCTTCTGGCGCGAGTGGTCGGCAATGGTGACAAGGCTGCGATTCATGCTGGTGGGATTGTGAGGGTTCTTCTTTGTTCTTGTGCGGCAAAGGTACGAAAAACTTGCGTACGAAGGGATAAACGGACAACGAAAAGCGAGCGAAAAGATGAAATGAGTCCCGAAAAAGAGATTTTTTCGCTCCGCAGTACCATTTATTCGGCCGAAAACCCTTACATTTGCAACCCATTTCAGCATCTCGGAAAAATGCGCAAGAAATTTTTCATCTTCCTCTGGACGTTACTCTTCATCGCTGTTGCCCTGGTGGTGGTCGCATTCTACCTCATCGATACGGGACGCATAGGCTACATGCCCAACCTGCAGCAGCTAGAGAACCCGGTCAACAAGTTTGCCACGCAGGTCCTCTCGGCCGACGGCAAGCTGCTGGGCACCTACAGCTACCACGAGTCCAACCGCATCTTCGTGCGCTATGACGAGATAGCCCCGTCCACCATACAGGCCCTGGTGGCTACCGAGGATGCCCGCTTCTACGAACATTCGGGCATCGATTTCAGGGCTTTCATGCGCGCCCTCATCAAACGAGGTATCCTGCGACAGAAGAATGCAGGAGGTGGCAGTACCATCACCCAGCAGCTGGCCAAGCAGGTGTATTCCAAGACGGCAGCCGACGTGGAGGAACGTCTTATGCAGAAGCCCATAGAGTGGGTCATCGCCGTGGAACTGGAACGCTACTACACCAAGGAGGAGATACTCACCCTCTACCTCAACCACTTCGATTTCCTGCACAATGCCGTGGGGCTGAAGTCGGCCACACACACCTACTTCGGCAAGGAGCCTGACGAACTCACCATCAACGAGAGCGCCCTGTTGGTGGGCATGTGCAAGAATCCGTCGTTCTACAATCCCATTCGTTTCTATGACCGCGCCCTGGAACGTCGCAACACGGTGCTGGGACAGATGGTGAAGGCGGGCTACTTGGCACGACAGGAGGCCGATTCTCTCTCGCGCGAGCCCATCGTGCTCAACTACCGTCCCACCGACCACAAAGAAGGAGCAGCCACCTATCTGCGCGAGCGACTGCGCGGCATGCTCATGGCCGACAAACCCCAGCGCAGCAACTACGCGTCGTGGAACAGACAGGCTTACTACGAGGATAGCCTGGCATGGGAGAACGACCCCCTCTATGGCTGGTGCAAGAAGAACAAAAAGAAGGACGGTACACCTTATAATATATATACCGACGGACTGAAGGTTTATACCAGCATCGACAGTCGCATGCAGCAGTATGCCGAGGAGTCTATGCGCAGCCATGTGCTGGGCGAGCTGCAGCCTGCCTTTGACAAGGAACGGCGCGGCAAGGCCAATGCCCCCTACGCCGCCAGCATCTCGCTGGATCAGGCCATGAAGAATCTGCGGCGAGCCATGCGACAGAGTGAGCGCTATCGTCTGATGAGGAAAGACGGGGCCTCGGAGGCCGAGATAGAGAGGGCTTTCGACACCCCTGTGGAGATGACCCTCTACACCCCAGCCGGTGAGCGCGATACGGTGCTCTCCCCCATGGACAGCCTGCGTCACATGAAGGGCTTCCTGCGCTCGGGCTTCGTGTGCATGGATGTACATACGGGGCAGGTGAAGGCCTATGTGGGCGGTATAGACTATTCCCATTTCCAGTACGACATGGCCGGCATGGGCAAGCGACAGGTGGGGTCCACCATCAAGCCTTACCTCTACTCGCTGGCCATGGAGAATGGTTTCAGTCCTTGTGACGAGGCACCCAATGTGCAGCAGACCTACGTGGTGGGACCCACGACATGGACGCCACGCAACGGAAGCCGCTCGCGCTACGGCGAGATGGTGACGCTCAAGTGGGGCCTGGCTCAGTCCAACAACTGGATCTCGGCCTACCTCATGAACCAGCTCAACCCCTCGGCCTTCGTCCGTCTCCTCCACGAGTATGGCATCATGAACCAGGACATCATGCCCACCATGTCGCTGTGTCTGGGACCCTGCGATATCTCGGTGATGGAGATGGTGTCGGCCTATACGGCTTTTGCCAACAAGGGCATACGCTCGGCACCCCTCTTCGTCACCCGCATCGAGGACAACGAGGGTAATGTCGTGGCCGATTTCGCTCCCATGATGAACGAGGTCATCAGCGAGGAGAGCTCCTACAAGATGATCACCCTCATGAGGGGTGTCGTGGACCAGGGTACAGGTCATCGCATGCGTGCCCGCTACGGTATCAAGGTACCTATGGGGGGCAAGACGGGTACCACCAACGACAACTCCGACGGATGGTTCGTGGGCTACACCCCCTCCTTGGCCTTCGGTGCCTGGGTGGGTGGCGACGAACGCGACATACACTTCAATAGCATGCAGTACGGACAGGGTGCAGCAGCCTCGCTTCCCATCTGTGCTGGTTTCCTCAAGAAGGTCTTTGCCGACCCCACACTGGCCTACAGCGAGAGCGAGCAGTTTGATATGCCCAGCGATTTCGACCCCTGCAGCAGCGTGCTGGATGTCTATGACGACGATGTGGACGAATCGGTGGGACTGGACGACCTCTTCGAACAAAAATCCCCGGCAAAGCCTGCCGAGGATGATGGGGGAGGGGAGGAGTAGCTACCTCCCGACAAGGGGAATGATGATGGCCTCGCGGACGAGACTACTCCGACGTGTAGGTGGCTCCTGCTCCGCCTGTGAGCTCTGCCACGGCGGCCTTCACCCAGTCGCGTTCCCAGTCTTCGGGCTTCAGGACCTCGCCGTCCTGCCACAGGATGTCCAGGTCCAAGCGTACCACACCGCGCTGCTTGTCCTCATCGGTGCGACCCAGTTCGCGCTCCATCTGCTTGAGCAGCGGACGTGCCATCTTGGTGGTGAGCGTCGTCGTGAGCTCCACCAGCTGGTTCGTGAAGGGGGCTGAGTCTGGGAAGTTGATAGGCTCTGTCTGTACAGCGGTACTGTAGACAGCCTCACCACGGAAAGAGATGGCCAGCTTGCGCTTGGTCCACAACAGCACCTGATCTGCCGTCGACAGATTCGTGCCGATACTGATATATAGCTTGTGTTTAATCATTTCGAGCGCAAAGGTACAGACTTTTTTTGATACGACAATAAATTTTAACATTTTTTAGTAAAAAATCGTGAATTTTCGCCCTTCAACTTTGTTGAATATACCCTAAAACACCAAAATACATGCCCAAAGACAATACTTCCAAGAACTATTCGCGCAAGCGCGCCGTGGCCGTGCCTACCGAGGACTCCTTCGGCAACATACAACCCCAGAACATAGAGATGGAGCAGGCCGTCATCGGAGCCTTGCTCGTGGAGCAGGAGTCCTATGCGCAGGTGGCCGACATCCTCAAGCCCGAGAGCTTCTACGACCATCGCCACCAACTCATATACGAGTCGGTGCAGTCGCTCAACTACCACCAGCGCCCCGTAGATGTGCTCACCGTGAAGGACGACCTCGAGACCAAGGGCGAACTCGATGACGCAGGAGGACTCGCCTACATAGCCCAGTTGGCGGGACCCATGGCCTCGACGGCCCACATCGAGTACCATGCACGCATCATCGCACAGAAATCCCTGGCCCGACAGCTCATCACCTTCTCCAGCTTCGTCCGTCAGCAGGCCTTCGATGCCACCCAGGACGTCAACGACCTCATGCAGGAAGCCGAGGCGCAGCTCTTCACGCTCTCTCAGCTCAACATGAAGCGCGACTACACCCAGATCAACCCCGTCATCAACGAGGCCTACGAGATGCTCAAGAAGGCCGCCAACCAGACGGGGGGCATCTCGGGACTCTCGACGGGTTTCCCTGCCATAGACAAGGTCACCTCGGGTTGGCACGGGTCCGACCTCGTCATCATCGCTGCCCGTCCTGCCATGGGTAAGACTGCCTTTGTCCTCTCCATGGCCAAGAAGATAGCCGTGGATATGCGTGTCCCGTGTGCGATGTTCTCGCTGGAGATGAGCAATGTGCAGCTCGTCAACCGTCTCATCGTCAATGTCTGCGAGATACCTGGCGACAAGATCAAGAGCGGCCAGCTCGAGAACCATGAATGGGGACGCCTCGACGACCGTATCCGCCTCCTCGAGGATGCCCCGCTGTATGTGGATGACACCCCCTCGCTCTCCGTTTTCGAGCTGCGCTCCAAGGCAAGGCGTCTCGTGCGCGAGCACGACGTGAAGATCATCTTCATAGACTACCTCCAACTCATGAATGCCAGCGGCATGAGCTTCGGTTCGCGCCAGGAGGAGGTGTCGCACATCAGTCGCGCCCTCAAGGGTCTGGCCAAGGAGCTCAACATCCCCATCATCGCTCTCTCGCAGCTGAACCGTAGCGTGGAGAAGCGCGAGGGCGACGACGGCAAACGTCCGCAGCTGAGCGACCTGCGCGAGTCGGGAGCCATCGAGCAGGATGCCGACATGGTGTGCTTCATCCACCGTCCCGAGTACTACAGGATTAACCAGGACGAGGAGGGACACGACCTGAGTGGCAAGGCCGAGTTCATCATCGCCAAGCACCGCAACGGTGCCACCGCCACCATACGCCTCAATTTCCGCAAAGAGTATGCCCGCTTCACCGACCCCGACGAAGGCGAGACCATCCCGCTCCCAGGCGAGAAGGTGGTGTACAGTTCCAAGATAACAGGCGAGGCACCACAGCTGGCTCCCGCTCCCTCTGGCGAGGCAGTACCCACCTACAACCTCGACGACTCCCCCTTCGGCCCCCCACCTTCGCCCGAAGACTTCAGCCTCTGATGCTCGTCGTCCCAGAAAGCGCTGTTTTCGCCCCTTTTGATGCCTTCCACAACGCCGAAAAAGCATAATTTTGCGCTTTTTCGGCGTTTCGGTATGTCTTCGTGCCAAGTTTTCGACGCTGTCTTTCGTTTTTTCGTCGGAAGTTTCGTACCTTTGCCCGCGAAAAACGCGAAAAAAGTTTTTAGCACTATGAATATATCCTACAAATGGTTGAAAGAGTATGTCGATACAGAATTGACAGCTCAGCAGGTAGCCGACGCCCTCACCTCGGCAGGTCTCGAGGTGGATGGCGTGGAAGAAGTACAGAGTATCAAGGGCGGACTGGAAGGCATCGTCGTGGGTCATGTCCTCAGTTGTGAACCCCATCCCGACAGCGATCACATGCATGTGTGTCAGGTTGACCTAGGCACCAAGGACGGACAGCCCTGGCACGAGCAGATCGTGTGCGGAGCCCCCAACGTGGCAGCAGGACAACGCGTCATGGTGGCCACGCTGGGCACCAAGTTGTATGACGGCGACGAGTGCTTCACCATCAAACGTTCCAAGCTGCGCGGCGTGGAGTCCAACGGCATGATATGTGCCGAGGACGAGATAGGCGTAGGCTCCAGCCATGCCGGCATCATCGTCCTCCCCAGCGACACTCCCGTAGGCACCCCCGCAGCCCAGTACTACCACCTCGAGAGCGACTTCGTCATCGAAGTGGACATCACCGCCAACCGTGCCGATGCCTGCTCCCACTACGGTGTGGCACGCGACCTCTATGCCTGGCTACTGCAGAACGGCTATAAGACATCCCTCCATCGTCCCAGCGACGAGGACTTCGCCGTAGATAACCACGACCTGGAGATAGCCATCGACATACAGAATACCGAGGCCTGTCCCCGCTACTGTGGCGTCACCATCACGGGGTGCCAGGTGAAGGAGAGTCCGCAGTGGCTCAAGGACCACCTCACCACCATAGGCCTGCGTCCCATCAACAACATCGTGGACATCACCAACTACATCATGATGGCCTACGGACAGCCCCTGCATTGCTTCGATGCCGACATGATCGAAGGTCGGCGCGTCGTGGTCAAGACCATGCCAGAGGGTACCCCCTTCATCACCCTCGACGGCGAGGAGCACAAGCTCAGCAGTCAGGATCTGGCCATCTGCAACGCCGTGGAGCCCATGTGCATCGCTGGCGTCTTCGGAGGCAAGGGCAGTGGCACCTACGAGGGCACCACCAACGTGCTCCTCGAGAGTGCCTACTTCAACCCCACTTGGATACGCAAGAGTGCCCGCCGTCATGGTCTCTCCACCGATGCCTCCTTCCGCTTCGAGCGTGGCATAGACCCTGCCGGACAGATCTACGCCCTCAAACAGGCCGCCCTCCTCTGCAAGGAACTCGCAGGTGGTAAGGTGTCCATGGAGATTGTCGATGTCTATCCCACCAAGATGGAGGACTTCCATGTCTCCCTCGCCTACGATTACGTAGATGGCCTCATCGGCAAGCATATCCCCGCCGAGACGGTCAAGAGCATCGTCACCAGCCTCGAGATGAAGATCCTGGCCGAGACGGCACAGGGTCTGGAACTGCAAGTGCCCGCCTACAGGGTGGATGTGCAGCGTCCCTGCGATGTCGTGGAGGACATCCTGCGCCTCTATGGCTACAACAACGTGGAGATACCCTCCAGCATCAACAGTAGTCTCTCTGTCAAGGGCGATGTGGACCGCAGCTACAAGCTGCAGAACCTCGTGGCCGAGCAACTCGTAGGTTCGGGCTTCAACGAGATCCTCAACAACTCGCTCCAGCGCGGCGCCTACTACGACGACCTCACGGCGTACCCCAGCAGCCACCTCGTACGACTGCTCAACCCCCTCTCGGCCGACCTCAACGTGCTGCGTCAGACCCTCCTCTTCGGAGGCCTCGAGAGCATCGCGCACAACACCAACCGACGCCGCAGCGACCTCCAGTTCTTTGAGTTCGGCAACTGCTACTACTTCCAGGCCGAGAAGAAGAGCGACATCATCGTCCCTGGCGTCAGCAGCAGTCGCGACCCCGAGGTCATCGCCCACGTCCTCGATGCCTACAGTGAGGATGCCCACCTCGGACTCTGGATCACGGGCAAACGCGTGGCAGGCAGCTGGGCACACCCCGACGAAGACCAGACCTTCTTCGCCCTCAAGGCCCAGGTCCTCAATATCTTCGCTCGCGTAGGCCTCCCCCTCGGAGCCCTCGTCTTCAAGGCAGGCACCAATGACATCTACGCCAAGAGCATCGCCATCGAGAACCGTGGCGGCAAGGTGCTGGCCCAGATGGGCATCGTGGCACCCCGTCTCACCGCCCTGTTTGACATCCCTGCCGAGGTCTATTTCGCCGACATCAACTGGAACCTGCTCATGCGCCTCTGTCGCAAGCAGGCCGTCACCTACACCGAGCTGCCCAAGTACCCCGCCGTGAGCCGCGACCTGGCCCTACTCGTACCCGCCGAGGTGGAGTTTGCCGAGATAGAACGCATCGCCTACGCCACCGAGAAGAAGCTCCTGCGACAGGTCACCCTCTTCGATGTCTATGAGGGCAAGAACCTCCCCGCCGGCACCAAGTCCTATGCCGTCAACTTCCTCCTCCAGGACGAGACCAAGACCATGGGCGACAAGCAGATAGATGCCATCATGCAGAAACTCATCACCAACCTCAAGACGCAACTTCAAGCCGAACTGCGTTGACCGTTGATACTTAATCTCTTAACCCCTTAACCCCTTAAACTCTTAAACTCTTAAACTCTTAAATACTATGGGAAGAGCATTTGAATACCGCAAAGCTACCAAACTGAAACGCTGGGGCCATATGGCCAAAACCTTCACCCGTCTGGGCAAGCAGATTGCCATTGCCGTCAAGGCAGGCGGCCCCGAACCCGAGAACAACCCCACACTGCGCTCCATCATCGCCACCTGCAAGCGCGAGAACATGCCCAAGGACAACATCGACCGCGCCATCAAGAACGCCATGGGTAAGGACCAGAGCGACTACAAGGGTATGACCTACGAGGGTTACGGCCCCCACGGCATCGCCGTCTTCGTGGACACCCTCACCGACAACCCCACCCGCACCGTAGCCGACGTGCGTTCCGTCTTTAACAAGTTCGGCGGCACCCTCGGTACCATGGGCTCCCTCGCCTTCCTCTTCGACCACAAAGCCGTCTTCACCTTCAAGAAGAAGGACGGCATAGACATGGACGAACTCATCCTCGACCTCATCGACCTGGGTGTGGACGACGAGTACGACGAGGACGAGGACGAAGGCACCCTCACCATCTACGGTGATCCCAAGAGCTACGGTGCCATACAGAAGTACCTCGAGGACCAGGGCTTCGAGGACGTGGGCGGTGAGTTCACCTACATCCCCAACGACCTCAAGGACGTCACCCCCGAGAACCGCGAGAGCCTCAACAAGATGGTTGAGCGTCTGGAGGAGTTCGACGACGTCCAGACCGTCTATACCAATATGAAACCCGAGGAATAACTTTGGAACCCAGGGTGCCGCTCAAGTTCCTTGAGCTGGTCGAAGGATGAACCCTTGAACCCTTGAACTCTTGAACCCTTGAACTCTTGAACCCTTGAACTCTTGAACCCTTAAATCCTATGAAACTCAAGATACGACTGGCCGTCATGAACTTCCTGGAGTTTGCTGTGTGGGGTGCCTACCTCACCTCCATGGGAAGTTTCCTCGCCCGCGTAGGCCTGGGCTCGAAGATATGGCTCTTCTACGCCATGCAGGGCTTCGTCTCCATCTTCATGCCCGCCCTCATGGGCATTGTGGCCGACCGCAAGATACCCGCACAGCGTGTCCTCATGCTCTGCCACATCATCGCAGGCATCAGCCTCCTCGCTGCAGGCACCTATGCCATGCAGGCAGGCGAGGCCATACAGTTCGGACCCTTCTTCGCCCTCTATGCCATCAGCGCCGCCTTCTTCATGCCCACCCTCGCCATCTCCAACTCCGTGGCCTTCAACGCCCTGGAGCGGGCTGGCATGGACACCATCAAGGACTTCCCACCCATCCGTGTCTTCGGCACGGTAGGCTTCATCTGCAGCATGCTCTTCGTTAACTTCGTCACGAACGCCGACGGTGTGCAGTTCCAGCACTCCTTCGAGCAGTTCGTCGTCTCGGGCCTGCTCAGCATCATCCTCGCGGCCTATGCCGTGACGCTGCCCGCTTGTCCGTGCAAGTCCAAGGAGGCCAAGTCGCAGTCCTTCGTGGAAGCTGCCGGACTGAATGCCTTTAGACTATTCCGTGAACGTCGATTCGCTATCTTCTTCATCTTCAGCATGTTGCTTGGAGCATCGTTGCAGATCACCAACGGCTATGCTAACACCTTTATCTCCCACTTCAAGGACCTGCCGCAATATGCCGATGCTTGGGGTGCCAACAACGCCAATGCCATCATCTCCATCAGTCAGCTCTCCGAGACCCTCTGCATCCTGCTCATCCCCTTCTTCATGAAGCGCTTCGGCATCAAGACCGTCATGCTCATCTCCATGTTTGCATGGGTCATCCGCTTCGGATGCTTCGGACTGGGTAACCCCGGCAGTGGTGTATGGCTCTTCATCACCAGCTGCATCGTCTATGGCGTGGCCTTCGACTTCTTCAACATCTCTGGTGCCCTCTTCGTGGACGGCCACACCGACAACGACATCCGCTCCAGTGCCCAGGGACTGTTCATGCTCATGACCAATGGCCTCGGAGCCAGCATAGGCACCTGGGCAGCAGGCCTCGTCGTCAACCACTATGTCTATGACGCCGCCACTCCCGACTGGCCCACGGCGTGGTACATCTTCGCCGCCTATGCCCTCGTGGTAGGCATCCTCTTTGCCATCCTCTTCAAGGAAGAACGCAAATGATAGAACTCGAGATACATGGCATAGCACGCACACCGAATGGCAAGAGCGACACCCTCCTTCTCCTGCGCGAGAAGGGGGGCGAGCGCGTGCTGCCCATTGCCATGTCGCCCAAGCGAGCCATGGTGCTCCTGGCCCGTAGCAAGTTCCCCTTCCCGCTGCCCATGCCCATCTCGGCCGTGGACATCGCCATGGAGATGATGCGCAAATTCCACCTCCAGCTCCACCACGTACACATCTCTCATCAGGCCGAGACCGTCCTGCTCTGCGAGGTCGTGGCACGTCGCGACGAAGAGGAACAGGTGATCTCCTACTGTCAGGCTGCCGATGCCCTCATCCTGGCTGTCACCGCAGGCTGTCCCATCCTCATCGACGACCAGATGCTCGAGGCTCAGCAGATGCGCAAGGTGGGTGAGGGAGCCTATGCCCTCAACATCAACTCCGTCAGTCGCGAGATGCTGGAGCAGGCCCTCCAGCAAGCCATACGCGAGGAGAACTACGAAGCCGCCTCGCAGCTGCGCGACGAACTGGCCAAACGCAACGACCCCTCAACCCCCGACGCATGAAGGAAGTACGCTTCTTCTACCACCCCGACCCCTCCTGCGGCATCCTCCCTCCCGAGGAGGCCCAGCATGTGGCGCGTGTGCTGCGACTGCGTGCCGACGACGAGATCATCCTCGTCGATGGTCGGGGGACGTTCTACCAAGCTCTCCTCACCGCTGTCTCCAACCACAGCTGTGCCTACACCATCACCGCCACGCAGCCCCAGCAGCCCGAATGGCAGGGAACCATCCACGTAGGCGTGGCACCCACCAAACACCTCGACCGCATAGAGTGGCTCGTGGAGAAAGCCACCGAGATAGGCATCGACACCCTCTCGTTCCTCTGCACCGACTTCAGCGAACGCAAGGTCCTCAAGACCGAACGCCTCCACAAGATAGCCATCGCCGCCATGAAGCAGAGCCACAAAGCCTGGCTGCCCCGCCTCGACGAGATGCAGAGCCTCGATAGCTTCCTTGCCCGCCCCGACCTGCCTCGACAGCGCTTCATCGCGCATTGCTACGACATGGACGACCTGGGCGGAGGCCCCAAACCCTTCCTCCCAACCGTACTGCAGCCCCGTGAGCCTGCCCTCGTCCTCGTAGGTCCCGAAGGGGACTTCAGCGTGGCCGAGGTACGTGCCGCCCACGCTGCAGGATTCTGTTCCGTCAGCCTCGGCACCAGCCGCCTACGCACCGAGACAGCCGCCCTCGTCGCCACCCACATCCTCCGCATGAACAACCAGCCATAGACCGTTGACCTTATATTATATATAACAGCACCATGAAGAATATCCGTTTCATCCTCCTCGGCATCTTTGTCGTCCTGGCCCTCATCGTCGGAGCCTACTTCATCCACAACAGCAAAGCCGATGCCTACATGAACAGCATCCCTGCCGACGCCATCGCCATAGGTCGCATCGACATGGTGCAGTTCGTGCGCGACGCCAAGCTCAGCACCGTGGAGCACCTGCAGATGTTGCGTCAGGTGACTGCCAGCAGCGACGCCGATCAGGTGGGCATCAATACCGAACTGCCCATCTACGCCTTCCTCACGCCCCAGCACACCTTCGGCATCGTCGCCTCCGTACGCCATGCCGACAACCTCGCCACACAGCTGCACACCCTCTGCGAGGACGGACGTTGCACCCAGCCCGAGGAGTACCGCGGATACCTCTGGACCACCTTCTTCGGACGATACCTCTTCGCCTGCAACGATCACAAAGCCATGGTGATGGGACCCAGCGTCAACACCATCGAGTCCCTGCGACCCCTCATGCTCCAGCTCCTGGAACAGCCCGCCACAGCCAGTGCCGTCATCACACCCATCTTCAAGGAACTCCTCCAGGACGAGAGCCATGCCGCCCTCGTGGCCAACTGCGACATCATCCCCGAGGCCGTACGCGCCATGTACGCGTCCATGACCGACGTCAACATCGGCGACCCCAACGACATCCTCATCCACTGCTCCCTACGCGCCAAGGCCAACCGACTCGAACTCGATGCCGACCTCGTCACCTCCTCCGACAAGATACGCGAGCGCATCAAGAGCCTCAACGACTTCTTCCGGCCCATCCAGGGCAACCTCCTCGACCGCGCCACGGCCGAACCCTTCCTCGCCCTCGGCTGCAACATACAGGGCGAGTCCCTCCTGCGCACACTGCGTAAGGACAACACCCTGCGCACCGCCATGGTCATGTCAGGCACTGTCTTCGACATCGACAAGACCCTGCGCGCCATCGACGGCGACATCCTCCTCCAGGCCGACTCCTGCAGCGTCACCAGTGCCCACCTCGTGGCCCAGCTGTCCAACACCGACTTCCTCCAGGATGCCCCCTACTGGCTCACCCACTCGGGAGGTAACCTCCATCGTGTGGATGCCCAGAGCTATGCCATACGTCTGTGGCGCGACTACCTCCTCTTCGGCGTCAAGGACTCGTGCCTCTACGCTCATGCACCCCAGTCCCAGGTCTCGCTCCTGCGCTACGACATGCAGGGCAAGGGCGACCCCTACCTCACCAGCCAACGCAAGGACATACGCGGCACCCGCCTCTACCTCACCATGGACCTGCGTCCCCTGTGGGTCAACCTCGCCGGTGCCCAGACCACCTTCGGTCCCCTCATCTCCCTCGCCGCCAACTTCCAGCGCCTCGACCTCTGGATGAACAAGACCGACGACCTCCACCTCGAGATGTCAGCCTCCAAGGACGTCAACATCGCCAAGTCTATCCTCCTCAACAGATAGACGAGCAGACAACATACCTATAGCCTACTATGAAGCGTCTCCAGCAGCTCTTCGCCTCACTCTACCACCAGCAGCCCGCCACCGTGCAGCCCATACACGGCAGCGGCAGCAACCGACAGTATCTGCGCCTGGCCGATACCCTCGGTCACAGCGTCGTGGGAGTCGTAGGCACCTCCGCAGAAGAGAACGAGGCCTTCATCACCCTCTCCCGCCATTTTCGCAGCCACAGCCTCCCCGTCCCCGAGGTGCTCGCCGTCAGCCCCGACCGTCTGTGCTACCTCCAGCAAGACCTTGGCAGCCGCAGCCTCTTCGATGCTCTCGCCTCCGCTCGCGAGGCAGGAGGCCACTACGACGACCACCAGCGACAGCTCCTGCGGCACACCATACGCCTGCTGCCCCACCTCCAGATAGCAGGGGCACGCGACCTCGACTTCGATGTCTGCTACCCCGCACCTGCCCTGGATGCCACTGGCATAGGCTTCGACCTCAACTACTTCAAGTACTGTTTCCTCAAACCGTCGGGTGTGGAATTCCACGAACTGCAGCTCGAGCAGGACTTCCGGGCCCTCACCCACGACCTCCTGCTCTCGGCCGATACAGCCGCTCTGCCGCCCACCTTCCTCTACCGCGACTTCCAGGCACGTAACGTCATGCTCGATGCCGACGACCAGCCGTTGTTCATCGACTTCCAAGGTGGCCGTCGTGGCCCCCTCTACTACGACCTCGCCAGCTTCCTCTGGCAAGCCTCGGCACGCTACCCCCAGACCCTGCGCGACGAACTCCTGCGAGCCTACTGGGACGAGGTGTCCATTCTCCTTCCCGACTGGCACCCCAACCCCGAGGAACAGACCGCCACGCTGCGCCGCTTCGTCCTCTTCCGCCTCCTCCAGGTCCTCGGTGCCTACGGCTACCGTGGCTACTTCGAACGCAAGCAGCACTTCCTCCAGAGCATCCCGCCTGCCCTCGACAGCCTCCGTCAGCTCCTTCAGCAGCCCGAAGTCTGTCCCTATCCCTACCTCCGCAGCCTCCTCTCCGGTCTCGCGAAATCGGGAACTCTGGATCTCTGGATCTCGGGATCTCCAGAACTCCAGCACTCCACGCCCCCAGTCCCCCTCACCGTCACCATCAACAGCTTCTCCTACCGCAGCGGCATCCCCCACGACGAGAGCGGCAACGGCGGAGGCTACGTCTTCGACTGTCGCAGCACACACAACCCTGGACGCTACGACCCCTACAAACCCTATACCGGACTCGACGAGCCCGTGATACGTTTCCTCGAGGACGACGGCGAGATACTCACCTTCCTGGACCACGTCTATGCCCTCGCCGACTTCCATGTCCAGCGCTACCTCCAGCTCGGCTTCACCCACCTCATGTTCTCCTTCGGATGCACGGGAGGTCAGCACCGCAGCGTCTATGCTGCCCAGCATCTGGCAGAGCACCTGCACCAGCAGTTCCCCGGCCTCCACATCATGCTCCACCACATACAGCAAAATATCCATCATGAATACCAATAACGACATGAAACACAACTCACTCCTCACCCTCGCCCTGGCCCTCGTCCTCACGGGCACGGCCTCGGCCAAGAGCGTCAACCTCTCCCTCACCCGCCTCGACGACATCACCGGCACACCCGGACGTCCCGCCACCCTCACGGGATGCGTCAAGAGCAGCGCAGCCATCAGCGGCTACACCATCACCGTCCTCCTCGACGGCAACGACTTCTACACCGAAGACATCGACCAGACCTTCACCGCAGGCAAGAGCATAGACTTCGAGGTGGACCTCCCCGCCCTCGACGACCCCATCCGCGGCACCCTCACAGCCACCGTGACACCACTGGAAGGCGACACCGAGACCAGCGAGAGCGACAATACCGCCACCTGCAACATCCTGCTGCGCAAGACACGCTTCACCCACAACGTCGTCGTGGAGGAAGCCACAGGTACCTGGTGCCAGTTCTGTCCCCGAGGCCTCGTGGGCATGAACTACATGACCGAGACCTACCCCGACCGCTTCATAGGCATCGGCGTACACTACAACGACAAATACGCCGTGAGTGCCTACACCACCTTCGTCGGTGCCCTCAGCACGGGTCTCCCCGGCTGCCGTATGGACCGTCACGAGGCCTTCGACCCCAACAAGGACGAGCTGGAGAAACGCTTCAAGAAAGAGGACACCCGTGCCGATGCCGAGGTCATCTCCATCGGTGCCGACATCAAGACCGTGGACGACGTCTATGAAGTCACCGCCACCGCCAACGTCCACTTCGCCTACAACATGACGGGAGCCGACTTCCGCGTCGTCTTCGTCGTCACCGAGGACGGCATCGTAGATATGCAGTCCAACCGCTATGCCTACGGCGACATAGGCACCTGCGGAGGCTTCGAGAAGATGTCCAACCCCTGCGAGGTAGGCCTGCCCGACGTGGCCCGCGCCCTCGAGCCCCAGTACCAGGGCAACCGCTACAGCCTCCCCAAGCAGATCGTCTATGGCGAGACCTACTCCTACACCCGCACCTTCCAGCTCCCCGCTGGCACGGGCGACCCCTCCAACCTCCACATCATCGCCCTCATCGTCGATATGAAGACCTCCGACTACTCCCTCGTCAACGCCAAGAAAGTGGCCTTCTCCCAGGCTACGGGCATTCAGGATCTCTGGAACTCTGGAACTCCAGAACTCCAGAACTCCACCAATCCACAACTCCACGACTCCGCCCCCTGCTATGACCTCTCTGGTCGCATCATCAACGACCCTGCCCGCCACCACGGCATCGTCATCCAGGGCGGCAAGAAATACTTCATCAAATAGCCTCTAACCTCTAACCTCTAACCTATAAACTTAAAACCTCTAACCCCTTAACACCATGAAGAGAACACTCCTTCTGGCCCTCGTGGCCCTCGCCACCCTGGGCACTCACGCACAGCAGCTCCCCCAGCAGCCTGCTTCCAACCTCGTGAGCACCAAGGTCGCTACTGTGTCGCCCAAGGCTGCCGACTACAGCGCCCTGGCCTGCCCCTCCAACAGCTCCTTCGGCTACCCCTACGGAGCCGGCATCACCTTCAACGGCTACTCCACAGCCGATGCCGACGCCTGGCTCAACAACGGCACACGCCATCCGTGTGTGTGCTACACCGCCTTCAAGGGCAACGTCAAGAACATCACCGGCATGCGTGTGTATGGCTTCTGCCTCAACGCTGCCCGTCTGCAGGACAACGCCCGTCTGGCCAACCCCATCTCGTTCCACATCGCCTTCTACGAGCCCGACATGGAGACCCTCGTCTATGAAGAAGACGTCACCACCACAGGCAAGAACACTGGCTTCACAGGCACCTACAGCACCATCTACACCTTCGATTTCGAGTTTGCCGAAGCTGTCGGCCTCGAGGAAGGTTGGTGGTCCATCCAGGCCCTCCACCAGGATCCCACACCCACGGGTGGCTTCTGTGTCTTCCTCCATAGCGGCGTAGATGGTCAGAGCATCATCCACGTCACCGACATGGACCTCGCCTTCAACTCCACAGCCCCCGCCTCCTACTGCTTCACCACCGACGGTAGCAGCATCTACGGCAAGGCCATGGAGTTCGTCAGCCTCGACTCCCCCACCAAGGACGAAGGCTCCAAGTACGCCACCGTCTCCGTCACCTTCAAGAACGTAGGCTCCGATGCCATCACCGACGGCAAGTTCTACCTCTACGACAACAACAAACTCGTGGCCACCGAGGCCTACGGCACCGCTCCTGCCCAGAGCCTCTGCACCTACACCTTCAACAAGACCCTCGACCTCAGCGAAGGCTCCCACGTCGTCACTGTCAAGAATGCCACCAAGAGCATTAGTGTCATCGGCGACGACAACGTCAGCGTCACCACCGACGAGCACTCCCTGCCCGGTGTCACCAAGGAACCCGGTGAGAGCTACGGCAAGGACAACCGCTACGAACACATCTCCCAGGTCATCGTAGGCGAACAGATAGACAACGTCAGCGGCAAGGGCGAGGGCGGACAGAAGAAGAGCTACTCCAACTACCGCGACCAGGAAGCCCGTCTCGCCATCGACGAGACCCTCGACCTCTACGTACAGGCCTCCTTCAGCGGCGACATCTACGGCGCAGCATGGATTGACTGGGACTGCAACGGCGAGTTCAGCGAGGCCGAGAAGGTGGGTACCTGGGATGCCTCCACCTGCGGCAGCAAGGACGACGACTCCCTGGGCGAACCCCTCTCAATCAAAGTCCCCGAAGGCATGAGCCCCGAGACAGGACGCAAACTCCTCCGCATCGTCTTCCGTCAGGACACCGATCCCGACCCTTTTTTTTTTTATTATTAGGGGTAGACCGAGTTCTACACCATCGTCCTCATGGGTAGCGCCACCGCCTCTGGCCTCTACTACTCCGACCACTACCTCGACCTCACCTGCCCCGTAGGCCTCACCACCAAGGGCAACTTCGAGATCAGCAACATGGGCGGCCGCGACCTCGAGACTACCCTCACCATGGGCTACTTCATCCCCGGCAGTGCCGACTACCGCAGCAACACCACACGTCCCGCCGACAAGGGCGTAAAGCTCGCCTACTGCAACGAGTTCAACTACAACAGCATCTACGTCGCCGACGACGTCTCCTACGCCTGTGTCTATCCCGCCGAGGCCATGCAGAACCTCAAGGGCATGAAACTCTCCAGCGTCGATGTCTATATCGCCTCGGCCAGCAAGGAGAGCTACATCGACATCTACACTGGCGGCACCCTCGACGCTCCCGGCAAGCGCGTACGCAGTGAATCCTTCGAGGCCGTGAGCGGACAGTGGAACACCATCGAACTCGAGGATGCCTACACCATCACCGGCGATGCCGTATGGATTGCCCTGCGTGTGGCTGGCGGCTACAAGCAGAAGATTGAGGACCAGTTCCAGATTGGTGTGGACGAGGGTCCCGGCATCACCTACTACGGCGACCGCATCCTCTACAGCGGCTACTGGTGGTCCATGTACGACGTCGATGCCAGCATGAACTTCAACTTCTGCATCCGCGGCAACCTAACCGGCAAGAACCGTCCCGCCAGCCTCACCTGGCTCGACATCGACGGCACCTACGAGACCGCCTCTGGCGAGACCACACTGGCTCCCTACACCATCGATGCCACCAACCTCGCCAAGGGACTCTACCAGGGCAACCTCCACATCGACAGCAACGACCCCGGCCACGCCTCGCAGCAGATCCCCGTATGGCTCAACGTGGGTGACGTACCCGAAGGCATCAGTGCCGCTCCCATGACCGCTGCCGAGCTCTTCCAGGCCGGCGACGAACTCATCGTGCGCAGCGACCGTCAGGTACTCAGCATCGCCGTCATCGACTTCCACGGCATCGTACGTCGCACCAGCAGCACCGACGCCGTCAGCCTCCGCGGCCTCCACGGACCCCTCGTCGTGAGCGTAGTCTTCGCCGATGGCCTCCGCGAGTCCACCAGCCTCTACCTCAAGTAAGCGGCGGGAAGTACTCTACCAACACCCTCTATAGCCACAAAATGCGTGCCTCGCAGCACCATTTTGTGGCTTTTTTTAGTGTATTTTAGCATTTTTCCAAAAAAACTCTAATCTATAACCTCGAACTTCTAACCTTTTTTTGTACCTTTGCACCGCCTCACGCCGATAGGGCCCTCTTATCGAGGGTGCTGGGAAAACACCCAGAGTGCTGGGAGTGTGATGAGGCTTCCCATTACAGGGAAATGCGTATGACATGCGCTAAGTTCTTGACACCTTGGAACCTAGGAAATTCCTCAAATACTGTCAGAGAACGAGAGCACCTGTTTGCGCTCACGGGTATTTATATATGTACGCGTATACACGTGTATATTATATAAGGTATCGGCGTGGGGCTATGGGTTGCTCGTTCTGACAGTATCGGCAATCCTAGGGCCTCAAGGTGTGGAACGGCAACTGCGAGTTCCACGCTTTTTTGTATGGGTAACCGACCTGGGAATTGCTTTGTATCATTATTCACACAATTATTAATCTCAAAAAAAATTCATGCTTATGAGATGTTTTGCTTTTTGTGCCCTTGTGGCGTTAACCGTTGGTTCCGTTCAGGCCAGTAACACTATTGAAATTCCCGTTGTGAACGTGGATTCTACAGCTTGGTACGAGACCTCTGCGACCATGTCCATTACCCCTGTTGTGGCAAACACATACCAATCCAAGATGTATGTCTCGTTCGGATATGACTACACCAAGTTAGGCGATGACATGAACATGCATGGATTCTCTGCAGGCTACGGAGTTGAAGCTTCCATTAGCAAAACCTCTCCCCTTTTCTTGGATTGGGGCTTGTTCATCAACTGGAACTGGCATAGTGATGACGGTACCTATTCGGGTTATAAATGTGAGCAAAGTGATAATCTCGGTTTGTTCAGAATGCCATTCAGTCTGATGTACAAGTTCTCATGTGGTAAGTCCTCCTACATTGCTCCCTATGCTGGTTTCAACTTCAAACTGGCCTTGTCAGGAAATACGAATATCGAACTCAGTGGTGGTGGTAAATCTGCAGACACTGACCTTAATTGGTTTGACGATGATGGCTATGATTTCGGCCGCTTCATGATGGGCTGGCAGGTAGGAGTTAGGTATTGTGGCGCCAATGGTTTCATCGGCCTTCAGGTCGGCACAGACTTCGTTAGAATGGATTCAGATATCAGCCAGTTCAATCTGGGTGTTAACATGGGCTTTTATTTCTAATCATATATAATTGTCATCTTATGGCTAACAAAACTGTGATACAAGGGTTGGAACCAGACGCGTCTGGTTCTAACAACATGGGATTTGATTCCCAGTTCTACAGTCGTTCCACCCAGCAAGGCACTCCCTACAAGGGTACAGTTGTTGAAGGAATGGGTGGCGGATACGACCCCAGCGCAAATGTAGGTGCCCAGGGCGGGCAGCATACAGCCGAGGCACGCAAGGCCCAGCCTGCAGCAGGGCGTCCCATCGTAGGTTTCCTGTACAGTGTGTCACGTACTCCCGCAGGCGAGTACTGGCCGTTGTATATCGGACAGAATACCATTGGAAAGAGTGGCAACTGCCACATCGTCCTCCCCGAAGCCACTATCTCGTCGGAGCATGCCGTTCTGGTTGTCCGCAAGATGAAGAATCCCGAGAAGGTCATTGCCTCCATCAGTGATGCCCGTTCCACCAATGGCACGATGCTGAACGGAATGAGCCTGGCTTTTGCCGCCGAGGAATGTCACAATGGCGATATCTTGACCATCGGCAACAACTACGAACTCATGCTCATCCTTATTGATACCGCAGCCTTAGGCCTTCACCCAGCCGAGACCTTCATTCCCGTCGAGGAAGAGGAAGATGACTCTCCATTCGCCGGGCAGGATACTGGAGCCTACAGACGCACCAGCATGGACCCATCCGATTCTGACGCACCTCATTTCATGGGCGGTGGTAGTTCCTACAATGGCACTGTTGGCTTGGATGGTGAAGCCACAGGACATGGCGGTACTGTTGGAATGTAGAATTATAGAACATACCTTATAGATACTTTATAGATAAAATCCTCAGCAAATGTCGGTACATAGACTGCAAGGCAAAGCCGAGAAGCAGGCTGGCATATACTATGAGTTTGACCCGTCCGAGAAGCCCTTGGGTATTGGCGGAATGGGTAAGGTCTATCGTGGCCGCTGCGTGGACGAGCGCGGCGGCTACACCCGAGAGGTGGCCATCAAATTCTTGTATAGCGATCTGCCACTGACTGCTATTGAACGGAGCAAACGCGAGGCGGAGATTCGCATCAAACACAAGAATCTCGTAGAAATGTTGGGATTCATAGATGTGGAAGACGCCAAGCCCAATGCGTTGGGCGAGGTCGGCCATCATTATCATGTCGTCAGTGAGTTGCTTGATGGTGTGATGCTGGACGATTTGATGAAAGGTATCACGGCGAATGCTGAGGGCCGCGCCATACCATTGGCTGTCCAATTGTATCACGACTACCAGAATGACCGCACTCGTTTTGCAGTCCAAATCATCAGGGGTGTGCTGTCGGGGCTGCAAGCCCTGCATGATGAAGGCTATATCCATCGCGACATAGACCCGACAAACATCATGATCACCTCGACAGGGTATGTGAAACTGATAGACTTTGGCATTGCCAAGAAAATCAATACGCTCAACACCCTGGACAAGGCCTTGACCATATCCGGAGTCTTCTTAGGCAAGCCCGAATATGCCGCACCAGAATTGATTCTGGGTGACTTGATGAGTCAAGATTTCTCGACAGACACTTATGCGGTAGGCATCTTGCTGTATCAATGCTATTTCGGACATATTCCTTTCGAAGGTGATCGAGCAGAGATTATGCGGCGTCAGTGTCATGAGAAACTGCCCATCCCCTCTTCGGGCATAGGTGGAGACCTCAAGCGGATTATCCGAAGAGCCACAGAGAAGGATCGTCAGAAACGCTTTCGCTCTGCCGCAGAGTTCCGTGTCGCCATCGACAAACTTACTGTAGGTCCTCGTTCTGCACCAATCAAGTGGGGTAGGGTGGCCATAACTACAGGTGCTTTGGCCGTTGTGGCAGGACTGGCATTTCTACTCACGCATCTACCGGAACCGGAACTGAAACAGGAAATGGATCTGGATGTGAAGCAGGAACCAGAGCTGGAACCTATAGTCCACGAAGATGAGCAATCCTATTCCCAGCTTCTTGCGCGTTCCTATGACGGGGATGCTGAGGCCTCCTACTTGTTGTACCAAGCTTTCTTCCAACCCGAGGAAGATGTTCTGCCTACGGACGAGGTTAACACTCTCCGTCAAGAAATCATCAAGGAGGAACCCCACGTTTTCGATGCTACCGCAGAATGCAATGTTCATGCTTTGAGATATCTCCAAAAAGCAGTCGAGAGCAGTCCAGAGAATTACAAATATCTCTATGAGTTGGGCGAGAATTACTTTGGAGGTGCTTCTCGTGCTTCGGGATTGGAACGTGATGTGGACAAGGCCAAAATGTGTTATCAGACTGCAGCGCAATTGGCTGAGAAACAACATGACGAAGTCTATATCACAAAGATTCAAGAAAGATTGGATAGGTTAAACCGTTAAAGACAGGCGAGTTAAGTATTCTGGGCAGGTTAGTTATGCAAGTTCCAAAGAAAAAAGTTTTTGTCCGCAAGGGTGATCCTTTTGTCTATATCTGGGTCATGGGGGAGTGGTACTGCTATAGGCCAGATGTACCACCCTTGGGGAGTGGCGCAATGGGCGATGTCTATCGTGGCTTCCGCTGTAACGACGGCAGTGTCGTCGCCATTAAGAAAGTCAAAGACGAATATGCCAACAATCCCATGATTAGGGAACGGGCACGCCAAGAAGCATCGTTGGCCTTCCGTCATCCCAACCTCGTGGAGATGATAGGCTATCAGGAATGTGCGCCGGGCGAGGGTCCCATCTTTCTGTTGAGTCATTTCGTCAATGGCGAGGACTCGGACAAGTATGTGGCTCATTTTGGTGAGTCTTCTCAGCGTGTAGAGAAAATCTGTCGTCTGACCTGCTCCGTGTTGGATGCTTTGGATTATGTCCATTCCAGAGGCGTCATTCATCGTGATATCAAGCCTTCCAATATCATGGTGGAGAATGACAGCAATGTGCGTCTGATGGATTTGGGTATCGCCCGCATGAATGGAGGCAATAAATTCTCTATGTACGGATTCATCGGAACGCCGCAGTATGCTGCCCCCGAACAAATCAAGCGTGGTGAACAAAGTGATGGAGAGCGAGGTATTGATGCCACTACAGACATCTATGCTCTGGGGATAACCATGTACGAGTTGCTCACTGGGAAAAACCCTATGGATAACCCTTCGCAATCCGAAATACTTGCCAATCAACTGACCAAGAAACTACCCGTAGATGATGCCATACCTCGTCCACTGATGCAAGTCCTTTGGAAGGCCACCGAGAAGGAGCAGGCCAAACGCTTCCAGATAGCCAAGGAATTCCGGGACGCGATAGAATTGGCACTGCAACCGCCATCTTCTCCCTTCCAGCGTTTCAAAGATTGGCTTTCCAATATTTTCTACTAAAAACCTCAGCATGAATACCATACAAATTGATAAAGATTGCAAAGGACTGTTCTCGGCCTTCGCAGTATCCCGAATTGGAGGCAGAAGTGAAAATCAGGACTCCTATGCCTACCGTCAGACACGACGCGGTTTTGTCGTGACCGTCTGTGATGGTATGGGCGGAGGACCAGGCGGAAAGACCGCATCCAGTATTGCTGTCAACGAAATTATTGTCGGTATTGAAGAAGCCCCCGATGAGGAAACTTCCACCAATGTCCTCATTAAGGCCGTGAGAAGAGCCAATATGGCAATATGTATGACCGGTGATGAACATCCAGAACTCAAGGGTATGGGATCCACGGCCACGGTCCTACTCATCAACGAAGAGTCGGCTTATATCGCACACGTGGGCGACAGCCGTGTCTATCAGCTGAGATGTGGCACAAAAGTCTTCCGCACTTTTGACCACTCCATGGTCTTTGAACTAGTGAGCCAGAAGGTCATCACCGAGGAGCAGGCCCGCCTGAGCGCCCAGTCCAATGTCATCACCCGGGCTTTGGGAATACGCCCCGATGTGGAAGTGGATGTATCAGAGGTTCCCTTCCTCAAAGGTGACCGCTTTGTGTTGTGTACCGATGGCATCCATGGTACTATGCCCGAGAAACAGTTGCTCAAGCTGCTCACCAAGCGCCGTGTTCCCTTGATGTCGCTTACCGACGACGTCGCCACCTATGTGGACAATCTGGGCCGCTCCACTGGCGGAGGACACGACAACCTCACAATGTGCATCCTGGAACCACGAATCAACTCAAAACTCAAAATCAAAATGTCCAAGAAAACACGCATTACGATGGCTTCGCTGGCAGTAGCCTTACTGGTGAGTCTCATCTTCAACGTGGTACAATGCTCCAATAGGAGTATCCCGTCTGAGAATAAAGCAGTGGATACCGTTCAGGTGTCTGCCGATACATTGAAAACAGATACACTAACAACAGAAAAATAACAAGCACATGAAATCCTATTCTATCGGAAGAGAACCTGGTTGCGACATTGTCATCAACGACAGTACCGATGTTGTCAGTCGCCGCCATGCTGTGTTGACCGTCTCCAGCACAGGCAAGATGACCATTACCGACCAGAGCCACAACGGCACCTATGTGAACGGTATCCGAATCAGTTCCAACGTCCCCTTTCCTGTCACGCGTAAGGACAACATCTCGTTTGCCCATGTGGCAAGGCTGGAGTGGAACAGAGTTCCTCAAGGCGGATTATGGATAAAGATTCTGGCGGCTATTGTGGTGGTCCTTGTCCTCGCGCTGATTGGATGGTTTGGCTTCGGGAATAAACCTACGCCTCCAACTCCTGTTCAGCCAACCGATACCACGACCACACAAAAACCTGAGCCAGAGAAAGTGGACAGTTGTGTCATTTGCAAAAAGCCCGTCAAGGATTGTGAGTTTGGAGGTGTCCGAGGTGATCATCCTTGTCCCACATGCCACAAGAAACTGTCGGCTTGCGAGTACAATGGCAAGCATCCCAAGCAACCAGCTAATCGTGATACGACAAAGACCAAGAACAATCCCCCTGCTGCAAAGGTAGATTCCTGTTCGGTGTGCCATAAGCCTATCAAAGACTGTGCCTTCAAGGGCAAGCACCCCAATAGGCGGAGAGGCTAGTTATATAACCCACCACTCAAACATACGATTATGAAGATTATCAAGATAGGTCGCGATCCAGGGTGCAATATTGTCATGCACAGCGACAAGGTCAGCTCCCTACATGCCGAGATTACCATGCTCGACAGTGGTGACATTCAACTGGAAGATAAAAATAGTCGCAACGGTACCTTCATCATGAACCAGCGCATTGCTCCGGGAAAACCCGTGAGCATCAGGAGGGGTGATGCCATCCGTTTTGCAGACTGTGAGCTGCAGTGGAGTCAGATTCCATTGCCCGAGGACAACTCGGCATATACAGCCATCTATGGTATTGGTTCGCATTTCAACAACGACTTTCAGATTTCTGGTTCCACGGTGAGCCGCTACCATGCTACGGTGAAGATAGGCCGTGACGGCAAGGTCTATCTAGTGGACCACAGCAAGAATGGCACCACGGTAGATGGTTCCAAGATACCTTCCAATCAACCCGTGCAGATACGCAAACGCAACAGCGTCGTCTGCGGTGGTGTTCCTGTAGATCTCAAGCGTCTCAACTGGCCCATCAATTGGTTGAAATCGGTCAGCATGATTGCAGCCTGCATCGTCCTGATTACTGGATTGGGATGGGGTATATACAAAATTGTTCCATGTTCTCATAGTAAAATGACGCCGACAGAGATTCATAACAGATACAGCTCATCCATCGTGATGATGTATGGCTTCTATCATTATGAGGTAGATTATGGCTCCATACCAGACCTCTTGCAGGCTCTTGGATGGGATCCCGTTACAAAATTTTTTATTGACAAAGATGGTGATATCTCAAAGTGCCCCAATAGTGTGGACATCAATGAGATTATGCAGTACCGTTCCACCTACTCGGCAACGGGATTCTTCATCTCCACCAACGGACAGATTTTGACCAATTTGCATGTGGTGAAGCCATGGTTGTTCAATGAAGATATTAAAAAGATAGAGGCTTATTGTAAGCAGGATGTAGCTGAGCTCGCGGAAAAACTGACGCAACTTGGAATAGCCACTGGATTGACCGCTAATATCTCAGAAATCAAAGTCAAAGGTGTGTTGGATTTTCTCGGCTTTGTACCTCAAGGCAAGATGTTCCATTCGTCCAACCTCGTAGAGTGCGAAGTGATTTCGGCAGGCGAAGACATCCACAAGGATGTGGCTCTGGTGATTAGTACAAAATCTGAATTACCTCGCGGCGCATCTTACGTGAATGTCGTGGACTCCATGCAAGCTGATGAGAACTTGCTGACTGTGGGCCTGCCAGTGATTTTGAGTGGTTTCCCCAAAACACTTTCTTTGCAGGCCGAAACGATGAATACGGAACAAGGCATACAAGTCGTGACTAATCCAGGAACCATCTCGCAGCAACCCTCTGAGTTTGAGTTTATGCACAATGCCATCTCCGCTGGAGGTGCAAGCGGATCGCCTGTATTCAATGAATATGGCATGTTGATAGGAATTCATCATGCAGGATTCAAAGACAAAGATTTCAACTATGCCATCAAGGCTAAATATATTAAGGAATTGCTGGAAGCACCCCATACAAAATAGACAATCATGAAAAAAATCACACTATTTCTCGCTATGGCCCTGACATGGAGTTCTGGGGCCGACGCCACCATCGTACAGCAGATGATTCTCAAGGATGGCACTGTACTGAAAGGCTTCATCAAACAACAAGACGATGCCAACCGTCTGGTGTTTCAGGCAGACGAAGCTATGGTCATCGCAGGTGGCAATGCGGCCATCTCCAACATGAGAGAATATACGCTCAAGGAACTCGGTGCAGCGTGGACAGCCTGGGCCGTAGAGCACAAGGCTTTCGTGGGAGAAGGCGACAAGCGAGTACTCACTCTGTGCGATGTCTCCACCAACGGTAGTTCGTTCTCAAAGGTGTGTCTTCTGGAGAGAGGGACTGTCGTGAAGTTCTACGAGATAGGACTGCACGAATATATCGTCAACTGGTCCGATGTTGCTCGTATCGAGGCCGACCGCAGATCGCCGATGCAGTTGACTGGCATCAATGTTACCTACACCAAACGCACAGGTGAGACCGTTACTGGGCAGTATGCTGGCGAGACAGACAGCACCATCAGCGTCTATACTCAGGTCTATGCCAAGGAGTGTCTCCGACTGAATGACGTGGTGAAGTACAACTATGCACCTCAAAATGCCAACCAGACCATTTTCGAGCAGAGTGAATTGCTGGATGTCATCACGACAACCAACGGAAGCACTTGGAAGGGCGTTGTTATTGAAAACAACTACAACGATGACATCAACGACTGTACCATCATCTCGGTGAAGGGTGGTGGTAATGTCAGCATCAAGAATAGCGATATACAGAATTCGAGCAAGGAGATCAACCCAGACTACGCTTGTGTGACGGACATAGTCCTGAAGAAGGATTCTGTTGTGGTCAACCGTCAGGCCATCCAAAAGGTGCAGGTGCAGAATGTGGGCGGAGCATTTGTCGTTTTGGACATGCCCCAAAAAGGTCTCACTATCGCCAAGGCTAAGGATGGTGCCACTTCGGTTGTCGTCGAGTACAACTACGGCGGCAGCAATAATGAGGTGTTCAAGTTGGCCCGAGCCATCAAGCAAGAGAACCGTAAGGGCGTGACATGGCTCATCAACAAGGACGCTCTCTTAGGCTCCTATTCATCTCATGTGGGTGAGATTGTAACGTCGGTGAATGGTACCACCAAAGCGGAATATCAAGCCATGGAGGAAGGCCTCTATATGCTTTTTGACGTCGAACACAAGACGGCAATACCTTTCCTCATAAAGTAAACAATCCTTGCTCTGTCGCCATGCTGTCATTCCAGTCCGATAGATACCATCTTCGCGGAGTCATGAACTCCCTACAGGGAGGACGCCCAGAGAATCAGGATTCTGTGGGTTCCATAGAGACCGCGTTGGGGTGGCTGTTGGTGCTGTGTGACGGCATGGGCGGCGGACCTGGTGGCAAGACAGCATCCGACCTGGTCAAACATGTCTGTGCCGACCATATTGCCACTTGTAACGAACAAAGTGACCCAGCCACAGCGCTGAAAGAGGCCATCTATAAAGCCGAGCAGGCTTTGGAACAGCGTATGTGCGCCGAGCCAAGCTTGCAGGGAATGGGAAGCACGGTCGTTCTCTTGCTCATCAATGCCGAGGCCGCTTATGTGGCTCATGCGGGTGACAGCCGCTGCTACCGTCTATCCGATGGAAAAATAAGATTCAGGACGGCCGACCACTCGCTGGTGGGCGAGTTGGTGAGGAAGGGCGTTCTGACCGAGGAACAAGCCAGAACGTCGCCCCAGTCCAATATCATCACGCGAGGACTGGGCAACACCTCCAACCATGCCCCCGAGATCAGTGTAATCCCGTTTAGGGCTGGTGACCGCTTTGTCGTGTGTACGGATGGAGTCTGGGGCTCTATGAACGAGAAGGACCTACTGGTGCGCTTGACGGCTCCTGGCAGCCCCGATACTATCGTCGAGCGGCTGGGCGAGGAAGTGGACCAGATAGGTTTTGCCAGCGGTGGAGGCCATGACAATCACACCCTTGCCATGGTGCTCGTGACATCTCATTCAAAACTGGAAGACCGTATGGAAAAAAAGTACAAATGGGCGTTGCTGACGACATTTGTGTTGCTCGTGGTGAGCATCGTATTGAATATCATCAGTTGCCATGAATTGAATAAGCGAGGGCAGACTTCGAGTCAGTCGCCTTATGCATCGGGCTATACCATTCCCTCATCTGTTGACGATATGGATGAGCCTTGCAGGCCTCAAGAGCCCCCTGCTGAGCCCTCTGCGCCGCGAGGTCCTGGTGGTATAAACATCGATTCGCTCCAAGCTGCCATGAAAAAGAAGAATGCGCCTAAGGATACTGCGAAGGCCAATGAAAGACCATCTGAAGGAAAACTTACCCCGTTGGACTCAATCCGAAATGAAATCCTAGGTCTGCTGGACTCCATTAAGACGGAACGCATCACGATGAAGGATAAGTCGATAAAATCCAAGCAAGCAAAACTAGCGCTCGTCGAAGACAACCTATCAAAGTTGTTGACGTCGTTACCGGGTAGTACATCATTGGAGGAGGCTTTGCAATTTGTCCAGAAAAACAAGAAAAAGATGACTAGTGTAGCGCGTAGTGGAGAGGGAGCACCTTTCGTTACGACTAAGGAGGCAAATGAGACCATAGATGAGCTAAAGAACATAATTATAGACGGCAAAAAACAATGAAAAACCGGTTAGTCTTGTGCAGCGTGTTGTTTTCACTGGTGGCAGATATCTTTGCTATGCCCGCACGGTGGGAGCTGAAACCGCAGAATTTCTCATCCCTGACCTACATGGGTGCTGGGATGTTTGAGGCCATGACGGCCAACGGCAAGAAGATGATCAATTCCAAAGGCGAGGACATCATCGCCAAGCCTTACGACCTGATCTATGGCTTCTACGGAGGCATGGCCGTAGTGGCTGACAAGGAAAAACATCTGGTGGGATTTCTCTCGGACGCTGGCGTTTTCACACCGGTAGAAGGGACGTTCACACTGATTGAGGGCATGGAGTTCGTCTCGGATGGCATGTTGCCAGCCTTGGACAGCAACGGACGTTGTGGCTACGTGCGAGTCAAAGGTAACCCTTTGGGTTTTGATGGGCGTTGGAAACGAGTCACGCCTTTCAGCGAAGGCTATGCTTCGGTCTATCCAAAAGACAAGGATTATGCCTTGATTAACTTGCAAGGGGTCCCTTGCCAGTTTAACCTCGGTGGCGTGGGCAGAGTCTGTGATGGCGCAGGTGTCTTCAATGGATCAGCCATTATCTGGGACAGGAATGGCAAGTCCTATGTCTTCTCAATACAGACGAATAAGACAGAGAGAAGTCAACGTGACTACGAAATCGGAGACAGAGACTATATGGGTAATTTGCCTGTTGTGACAGGACGTCCCAGGCAGATTCCCTACGAGAAGATCGAAATCGAAGAGACACCCGTGACCTCCATGATGGGTAATGGCCTCTATGGCTTTATGTCAAGCCAAGCACCAGTGCGCACCATCTTGCCGGCTCAGTTCCAGAAAGTGGAGAAAGTGCTGGATGGTCTTGCTGTCGTCACTACGACAGATAAGAGGATGGGTATCCTGCGATTTGACTTAGCGTCCAAAGGCTTCCAGCTGGAGGCTTCGACTGAGAAAGGTATCTTCTCGACCAAACGTATCCCAGCCTGCTCTTTCACTCTGACTTCTGCTCCTGCCGACGTGAATGTGTCGGAGCTGAATGTGCAGTTGATCGACAGCCATCAGCATAGCATTGCGAGTACAATACAAGGCAATGTGGTTGGCTTCACTTATAAACCCGAGGGGAAGTACAAAGCCAACTCCGAGACGAGCGAGACTTTCGCTGTAGGCATCATGCAAGAAGATCTCGTGTTGTGGAAGGATTCCATCACCCTCAACTTCAAAAAGGCTCCATTGTCTCCGCTGACATGCAGTATTGCTGTTCCTTCGCTGACAGCCAACGACAAAGACCTCGTGCCGGTGACTGTGACCGTCACCAATCCCAACGACGAGGATGTGCAGACCGCGGTAAGCATCATGGGTTCTAGCAGTCTCGTGGCTAAGACAGAGACGGTGACTGTCCCCGAATTGGGCAAGCGTTCGGTAACCACCTATTTCAAGGTCCCCAGAACGGTGAGGAATCAGTATGTGACCGCAAAGACCAGTAAGGGCGGTGAGGCTCGCAGGAATATTGAAGAACTCAAAGGTTTCTATAATTAACAATTATTTATTCATTTCATCAAAAATCATTTATTATGAAAAAAATTCTATTCTTGGTCGTGTCAGTGTTGCTGACATCGTTGCCAGTGATGGCACAGTGGGCGGAAACTATTGTCCCTTCTAAGAAGAATGCGTTCTTCCTCGGTCCTAAGGCGGGTGTGACTTTCGCCTCGATGAGTCAACCCCAGCAGGGCACCCTTGCCGACGGCATGGGCGTTGGTTACTCGGGCGGTCTGGCCATGAAACTGCGTTTCGGCAAGGCAACCGAGGACTCGGATGGTGGCACAGGTTTGCTGGGCCTTGGCATTGAGGCCAAGTATGTGATGAACAATGTGAAGGCCGTAGGAGGCGACAAGATGTCGTTCGGCTTCGTGGAAGTGCCCATCATGTTCCAGATTTATCCTTTCAAGAAAAGCAGCGGCATGAATAGTTTCATGATTGAGGTGGGTCCAGACTTCGCGTTCAACCTCTCCTCCACGCCCGATGTAGTTGTAGCCAACAACGTTTCCTATCAGATTGGAAGTCTCAAGCCTAACGATGTTCGTGTACTCCTTGGTCTGGGCTACACCATTCCTGGCACGGGTCTGGACATCAATGCCCGCTACTATCTGGGAACCAGCAGCATGGCCCAAAACATGACCTCGAAGATGAGCATGATAGAGGTGTCGCTCTCCTATCTGTTCCGAGTGGCTAAATTCTAAAGCGCGAGAACGTAAAACTCAAAACAAGAACCATAATAAACAAGTATGAAAAAGATAATTTTTTGTTCTCTCATCCTTGGTGCAGCCTTGATGACATCATGCAGCAACGATGAGATTGAAAACGCCTCTTTGTCAGACGTACAAGTACAAGTCTCACTGAGTAAATTTTTTGATCAGTATGAATTTTATGATACAAGACATGGAATCTATACAACAGAGGATTTGTCAGTGTTTAATATTGAGGACGACAAATACATACAAGTGAGGGCTATGTTTTATAATGCTGTCACGAATCAGTTGGAAGACTCTATTGTAAAGTATGTCACCAATACCAACGATGTGTTGTTGCAGAAGCGAATAGCAGCAGGAACATATAAGGTCGTGACGACTCTTTGCTTTGCCGACGAGGAGAATGCAGAGTATGCATGGTGGTTTGTGTATGACAGGTCTAGTTTAACTACGGCCAAGATGCATCAACGTTTTCATAGTCAGTATTCCATCCTCTCAGTTTCGGAAAATAGTGTCACTGTCGCAGATAACAACAGCAATGTCTTTAGGACTACACCGAATCCTGTAGGTGTGTTGGTATATTATTTCTTTCAAAACTTCCAGTACAAAGACGAAACGACGTATGGCGAAGGCAAAGAAGCAGACAACAAAGTGAGAAGAATACTCGTGGCAACTCAACAGCAGGCAACGGATTACAAGTTGGATAGCCAGGCATTATCTCGTTATGATTATTACAAAACAGAAGGTTCACATACGTGGCGACTATTGGTAGATTCTGAGCCCACAGATTATAATTCCAGCTGGAAATATTTCAAGACAAATTTGTATGGATTCACCTATGTATTGGCTCCTGAATGTGACATTTGTTTTGGGTATGTCATCGAAGGGGAAAGCATATTCCATCAGTGCGGCGGAGCAAGTTATAATTTAAAGTCTGGTAATGTCTATTTGGCCTATTTTGATTGGTTTCAGGTGGGCAATCCATACTTCGGATTGGCAGACAACAACCATTGGAACAGTTATGACGACGATGTCAAAGCTGCATGTGTAAAAGAGATCGCTTGGTAAATTATCACGCCACCGTTCTTCGACACGAGGAACGGTGGCTCATTTGTATTCTCCAATCCAATCATTCATGCGGCAGCGTCTTGAGCTATATTTCTGTATGGTGCTCGCCTGTTTCACTAGGGCCTGGGCACAGCAGATGCAAATGGAACTGGCCCGGCACCATCTTCGATGTCAGATGGTGCAACAGGTGTGTGAGCGGCCGTCGTATGGTATCTACCAATCAGGCGACTGTGATGGCTATGTCATCCTGGCGAACAATGCCGAAGGGCATGGAAAACTGTTGGCCTACGTCCCTCACGGCCAGTGGAACTGGGACGCACAACCTCCGTGGGTACAGCATTGGTTGCAGCGGCTGGATGAGTACGACACGCTGAATTTTTGCGTAGACTCTGTCAAACCGACAAGACCCTCGGTGTTTCCGCTATTGACAGCGCATTGGCACCAGAAATCTCCCTATAACCGTCTCTGCCCCATCATTGAAGATGGCAATGTCAAGACCGTGGCGGGCTGTGTGGCCATTGCTGCTTCTCAGGTGGTTTATTACTGGCGCGATTATCTGCCAGAAGCCACGCTGAAGGATACGCCCACCTATCCCTACGGTATTGCGCCTGTCACTTTATCAATCCCAAAGGGATCGCCCAACAATTGGGATTTGATCCTGGACAAATACGACAAGATGTCGCCAGAAGAGTCTTGCAATGCTGTGGCGCAGTTGGTCTATGTCGTTGGTACGACAGCGTGCCTCCATTATGGTAGTTCCACAGGCGGATCGACAAACAATGCAGCTACGGCTATCTATCTGCAGTTTCGCTTGACATCTAAGACGGCAAGCCGTGACCAGTGTACACAAGAAGAATGGGAAGCGCTGGTCTATAACGACCTGGCAGCTGGACATCCCATCATCTATTCAGGAACCGAACCCGAGAATTCCTCAGGCCATGCTGTAGTTTTGGATGGCTATGACGGTGAGACAGATTTGTATCACTTCAACTTCGGCTGGGGTGGCGACGGTGATGGCTACTACACGATAGACTCCCTTGGCATGGCAGGTTACAGCGAAGGACAGGACTGTGTGTATGATATCCATCCCGAATCCTTTGATGGTATTGAAGATCAGGAATGCGCACTACTGTCGTCGGCATCTCCTGTTTTTGACCTCATGGGGCGCCGCCGCGCAGGCTTAGTTCCCGGCCTGAATATAGTGGACTGCAGAAAAGTATTCTGCAAACCGTAGTAATCACGACCTATCTGCCAAATTTTACGGCAATCCACAAAAACGTCTTGCGGTAACGATGACAATGATTTAGATAATGTTGGTGGAACCCAAGCCCTGTAGGGGTTGTTGTGTACGTATGTTCGTGTGATCATCGTTGGGGAACGAGGGTTCACACCCTCTATATATTATGTCGCCCTTACAGGGCTTATTTTGTGGGTGGGGTATGTCGTACCGGGGGTTTACACCCCCGTCTAGATTATGTCGCCCCTACAGGGCTTTGATTATGTGGCCCCTACGGGGTTTACGTGGAACATCCCAAAGGGATGTGATATGGTAGCCAGCCATTAGATGGCTGGTAAAGAGGTTTCATTACATCATACCGATGCCTTTAGGTATCGGACATCGCCCGTATTATTGTCC
>R18__coassemble_1338_pt1 | contig 36633 bp, 28 predicted proteins | sample R18__metabat2_high_PE_031 | metagenome-assembled genome bin R18 | reverse complement strand
CCCAGTCTCGACCCCCAACACCCCCGGCCTCTACATCTCCCGCGGCCGCAAGGTCCTTGTCCTCCCATAGAACGACCACTTGCGATGCATATTTCTCGGGCCGCACGATGCCATTTCCTTCCAAAAAATGACAAAAATGCGCTTTCTCCAACCGAAAAATACAAAATTCTCTCGACTCTAACCTCCGTCCTCTAACCTTTTTCCGTACGTTTGCACCCCCGATGTAGAGGTAAACCGGATATTATTATCAAAACGTAGAATTTATAGAACACACCTTAATGTTTAACTAATTAATTTTTCAGATTTATGAAAAAAAATCAAATTTCTACTTCTGGCACTCGTCTGCCTCCTCGGCAGTGGCAGTGCGTGGGCAGCAGTCTCCGGCAAAGACGGCAAGACGCTGACATTTGCCAGGAAGAACAATACATCAAGTTATCTGTGTGTACAGACCACAGACAATTATGCTTATGCATGGACCAGTCCTGCTGATAACCTCAAGCAGTGGTATTTCATCAGTACAGGTACAGATGGCCAGTACTATGTTCGCAGCGTCTATAACGGTCGCTACCTTCAAGGAGCTAATTCCATGAATGCCAACTGGCAATTGGTGACAAGCGACCATAAGACAGACACTTACGTTGGTATCTATCTGCAGCAGAATGGCTCAAATGCAGAATACACCTTGTCAGCGACAACTACTGCCAGCAACTATTCAGCCATCAACCAAGGTAACAACAACATAAAGGTCGTAAGTTGGATATGGGGATCGAGCAACGGAAACTCATGGTGGAAAATCACAGAGGCAGAAACGGCTTACAACATCTACGACATCGTTGTAACTGGTCTTGATGACGCGTCGAACGTTAATGTCAGCACAAACGGCGTTACCCCTGTAGGAGCAACTTCTCTCCACAATGGAGAAGCATTTTTCTTCAATTCAAGTGTAACTCCAACAGCATCGAACTTCACTGCTACCGCTGTAGCTGGTTATGACTACGAGGTGACAGTAGCTGATGGTGCAGTTACTGTAGCGTATGAAGTGAGTACAACTCCTGTTCAGTACACAGTAGTTGTCACAGGTGACCCTACAGGCACTGGCGGTATCATCCTCACCAACGGTGATGTGCAGAAGTTGAACAACGAGACATTCGAATTCACAGGCATTCCTGCACTGACGACAGACTACACCGTCATCCCAGTTGCTGGTTATACATACACTACAGAGGTGAGTGGTACGAATGTGAACGTAGCCTACGAAGTAGAGAAATTCAACCTCGCATTCTTCAATTTCACAGACGTGGCAAGTGCAAGCCAGACATCAGCGGATGGCAAGTACAGCGTGAGTGTTGTTGCAACAAACAACGACCTGCGAGCAGGAACAACCAGTCGTGCCGTTGCATCATCTGATTTGACGGCTGCAAACACCAACGTAGGTACGACAGATTTCACGCAGAGTGCAGCACAGTCATGGATTGGTTCAACAAAGGCCAGCGGTCGCAACCTCACCATCACCCTCGGTGGTCTGGTAGAAGGCAAGAGTTATAATGTTTCCTTCTTCACAGGCTTGGATTTTGAAGGTGCTGGTACATGGAACAATGTTACATGTTCAAATACGGTAGGTAGCTCTGCTCCAGCTCTTGGTGCTCAAGGCATTCAGGTGCAGGCTGGACAGAATGTCACTGTTTACAATATGACAGGTGCCATTGCAGATGCAAATGGCGAAATCATCCTCTCCATCAACTGTGCTGGTTCTCACAGTGCAGTCATCAACTGCTTGGGTATCTACGGAGAACAAACTCCTGATCCAGAAGAAGAGACTTATACAGTTTACACTACCCCTGCCAGTGTAGGTGGTATTCATTTAACGGCAGAAAATAAGGATGTACAGAATGAAGGTACATTCCAGTTTACGGGCAAACCTAAATTGGGTACTGATTTCACAGTACTTGAAGTAGAAAACTATATCGGAACAGCTACAGTAAGTGGCACAACAGTAACTGTAAGTTACGAAGACATCAGTGCTTATGCAAAGACCGTCAGCGACATCACCGAAGGCTGGTACCAAATCCAGGTAGGTGAAGGTGCTGGTGTGAACAACTATCATTCAGATGCACTCGGCAAGGTGATGCAGGGACAGAGCATACAGGTAACAGGATCTAACAGTGCTGACTACGCTATGTACCTTGTTGACCTAGCAGAGGCTACAAACAACTCTTACATCTACGTAACAAATAACGAAGGCGTTGTTACTCTCCGCACATTGGACGGCTACTTCATGCAAGCAAACGGAAAGAGGACTACAAGCAGTGCTGACATCAATGTTACACAACCAGACGGAACTACTACCAGTCACTTCATGCTGCAAGGTGGTGGACAATATACCTGTACATGGAAGTGGACTGCTTATGGTGTAGGTTCATCAAGTGCTGCAGCAACAGCAGGTACTGCTCGCTGGCGTTTCATCCATGTAGGTGATGAAGTAGCAAACGACTATGATATTTACACAGTGGAATGGGTACGCGCAGAAGGCACATTGACAAGCAGCAATGGTCGCGTTATCTTCAACAACAAGGTCGTTCTGCAAGAGAAGGGTGTTGACCTCACTGCCGACGGATTCAGCGGAAGCAACATTGACGGTTATGACGTTCCTGTTGTCACTATCGATGTAGAGAACAAGAAGATTGTTGTTACTTACAACGAGCCAACACAAACTACTTACTATGTTCACACCACTCCAGAGAATGTAGGTGGTGCTTACCTCGCAACTGCTACAGAGACAGTTTACAAGAATGGTGAGTCATTTAAATACATCGGCACACCGGTAGCAGGTACAAACGTACTGGCACAAGAGGTTAATGGTTATACATCTACAATCGAAGTTGTTGGTACAGACGTGAATGTGACTTACACTTCAGTACGCGAAGAGTTGCTCGACTTGATCAACATGCTCAAGACCAACTATGCTGACAACAATGTAGGAAAGATTGGTTACTACTCAGAAGAAGGAAGTGCAACCCTCTATACCAATGTAATTAACCCAGCATTGGAGGTTTACAACGACGAGAACGCAACTACTGCAGATATCCAGTCAGCTCAGAATCAGTTGACAACAGTGATAATGAGTGGCATGCTCATTTCAGACAGTTACATCCAGAAACCTACTGCCGGCACTCTTATCAAGATTCAGGCTCCTTCTGGCAATTATGTACTTGGCAATGGTGAAAGAAGCAATGCAGCTCCAATAGGTGCCGAAGACGGTGCAAACGCAGTATGGTACTACTCAAACGCTACTACACTCATTGGCTACAACAACGGCATCGGTATCAGCTTTGCTAAGTTCGTTGCTGAACCAACAGAAGAGCTCAACACATTCACATTCGTATGTGCAGGTGAACTTGGAAAACTCTATGTCAAGACAAGTTACACATTAGGTAGCAATAATTACTATTGGAAAGAAGATGGTACTTCACTCAACAGAACCACTGGCACCGACAAGAGCATGTTCGTCATTACCGCTGTAGAACTTCCAGCAAGTGCTCCTATTACCACCGCTGGCTGGGCAACGGCTATCGTGCCTTTCGATGCTACAGTAAGTGATAATGTAACGGCCTATAAGGTTGCTGTTGATGGAGAAAGCCTCCTGAAGACCGAATTGACCAACGTCATCCCCGCTGGCACAGGTGTCCTGCTGAAGAGCAATGGTGGTGATGCCACCACCGCTACCTTCACATACAGCACAGAGGAACAGGACGACGTTACTGGCAACCTCCTCGTGGGTAATCCCACCAGTAGTGACTTAGAGCTCAACGAGAGTGGCTACCTCTACTACAAGCTCTGCTACGGTACGGTGGACGAGGAGTCTGTCCTGGGCTTCTTCTGGGGCGAGACCGATGGTACGTCCATCACCTGTCCCGCCTACAAGGCCATGCTGAAGGTGGAAGCAAGCGCTGGCATCAAGGGCTTCACCCTCGATGATGAAACCGGAGTAGCTTCGCTGCGGGCAGCGGGCAGCGGGCAGTCAACGGCGGCCTACAACCTCGCAGGTCAGCGCGTGAACGCAGGCTACCGCGGCATCGTCATCGAGAACGGCAAGAAGGTTCTGAAATAATGTGCACGCCCTGTAAGGGCAAAATCATTAAACCCTAATAAGCTATGAAGAAAACTTATAATTCCCCCATCTGCCGTGTGAAGGATGTACACACCCACCACATGACCTGCACCAGCGTCACCAACCTCTACAACCAGAAGAGCGACGGTGATGCCCTGGGCAAGGGTAGTTCCGACAATGTCTGGGACGAGAACGGCAACAACACCTGGTAGCCGCCTCTTTCCCCCACAAACCACGAAGACCGATGCACTCAGCGTGCATCGGTCTTCTTCGTAGTGATCCGCTTGGGGCTCGAACCCAAGACCCCAACATTAAAAGTGTTGTGCTCTACCAACTGAGCTAGCGGATCATCGTGCCTTTCGTCCGAAAAGCGGGTGCAAAGGTACGAAAAAAGTCGAGAGTCGAGAGTCGAGAGTCGAGAGTTTTTTGCATTTTCCACCGAAAAAACTGCATTTTTCGCCTATTTAGGGGGAGGGAGGGGCGAGAATGTCAGTCGTTGTGGAGCACGAAGCGGCGGTAGTAGGAGAAGAGGATGGTGGTGAGGGGCAGGGCGATGATGAGGCCGATGAAGCCGAGGAGGCTGCCCCAGACGGAGAGGGAGAGGAGGATGACGGCGGGGTTGAGGCCCATCTCGTGGCCCATGATCTTGGGGACGAGGAACATGTCCTGGACGACCTGTACCACAGCGACGACGATCACGGCAGGGAGGACGATGAGCCAGAAACTCTCGCCCGTGTCGGCCGACTCCAGCAGGGCGAGGATGGCCATGGGGACGAAGCCGAGGGTCTGGAGGTAGGGCACCAGGTTGAGGAGGCCCATGAAGAGGCCTAGTCCTATGGCCATGGGGAAGCCCACGATGAGGAAGCCTATGCTGAAGAGGATGCCGACGCAGAGGGCGACGAGGGCCTGACCGCGGAAGTAGGCGTTCATGCCGTTCTTGAGGTCGGTCATGAGGCCCGAGACGAAGTCGCGGCTGGCAGGGGGTACGAGGCGTACCCATCCCTCGGAGAGTTTCTCATAGTCCATGAGGATGAAGAAGAGGTAGAGGAGGACGATGAGGGAGCCGACGAGTCCCACGGCGAAGTCAACGGTCTGGCGCAGGAAGGCCCAGAGCTGAGCGAGGATGGTCTCGATGGCCTGGACGAAGCTCTGCTTCTGGACGAGGTCCATGAGGGTCTGCTGGTATTTGTTGCGGAAGGTGGCAATCTGGTCGGCGACCTGCTGGACGTAGGGGTTGAGGATGCCCGAGGTGCCCAAGAGCTGGTCGGAGTAGGTGCTAGCCAGACGTACCACCTTGGCCATCTCGGTCTCGATGGGGGGCACGATGAGGAAGAGGAGGCCGGTGAGGACGCCGAGGATGAGGAGGACGGCGATGGTGATGCTGAGGATGCGCCAACGCAGGTGGCAGCGTACCTCGAGGAAGTGCACGAGGGGGTACATGAGGTAGGCTAGCAGCCACGCCACGAAGAAGGGCAGGAGGACACGGCTGAGCCGGTCGATGAGGAGTCCCAGTCCCACGAGGAGGGCCAGGACGAGGCATCCGCGTATGAAGCGGTCAAAGGTGATTGGTTGCTTCAGCATAGCATTCGCGACAGAGGGGTTCGTATTCGTGTGTCTCGCCGAGCATGACTTGTCGGTCGCCATCGACGATGCGGTGGGAGACGTAGGCCAGGGCACCGCAGCGCACACAGATGGCGTGTACCTTGGTGACCTCGTCGGCTATGGCGCAGAGGGCGGGCATGGGGCCGAAAGGCTTGCCGCGGAAGTCGAGGTCGAGGCCGGCCACGATGACGCGTATGCCTCTGCCAGCCAGTTCGTTGCAGACATCGACGATGCCGGGGTCGAAGAACTGTGCCTCGTCGATACCCAGGACGTCGCAGTCCGAGCCCATGAGGAGTATGCTGGCGCTGCTCTCCACAGGTGTGGAGTTGATGGCGTTGCCCTGGTGCGAGACGACGTCTTCCTCGGAGTAGCGCACGTCGATGCTGGGTTTGAAGATCTCGACCTTCTGTCGTGCCAGTTTGGCACGTTTCATGCGGCGGATGAGTTCTTCTGTCTTGCCCGAGAACATGGAGCCACAGATGACTTCCACGCGGCCGCGGCGCATGAGTTCGCCGTTGGTATCTCTTTCGTTGGTCACGATGGTAAAGTGTGTAAGATAAGGTCCACGCCAGATGGCATGATACATGATTTGCGGGTCAAAAGTAGTGCTTTTTGATGGCTCGGCCAAGAAAATCGTAAAAAAAATATAAAATAAGGTGGCGCTTGGGTAAAAAACCTCTAACCGCTAACCTCTAACCTCTAACCTTTTCGTACCTTTGCCGCGTGTTATATCTCGTACCCACTCCAGTAGGCAATCTGGAAGACATCACGTTGCGCGCCCTGCGCGTGCTGAAGGAGGCCGACCTCATCCTGGCCGAAGATACCAGGACGAGCGGTCTGCTGCTGAAGCACTTCGATATCCACAAGCCCCTGCTGTCGTACCACAAGTTCAACGAGCACCAGACGGTGGGACGTGTGGTGGAGCGGCTGCTGGCTGGCGAGCAGGTGGCCGTGGTGAGCGATGCCGGTACGCCGGGTGTCAGTGACCCTGGCTTCCTGGTGGCCCGCGAGGCCATACGGGCAGGGGTGGAGGTGACGTGTCTGCCGGGTGCCACGGCGGTGATACCCGCAGTGGTGGCCTCGGGCCTACCTTGCGACAGGTTCTGCTTCGAGGGCTTCCTACCCCAGAAGAAGGGGCGTGCCACACGGTGGCAGAAGATGGCTGCCGAGGAGCGCACCATGGTGGTGTATGAGTCGCCCCACCGCGTGGTGAAGGCGCTGAAGGAAGCTGCCGAGGTGCTGGGCGAGGACCGTCCCGTGGCGGTGTGTCGCGAGATCAGCAAGGTACACGAGGAGGTGTTCCGCGGCACGGTGGCCGAGGCCATAGCACATTTCACCGAGACAGAGCCCCGCGGCGAGTTCGTGCTGGTGCTGGGAGGAAGAGACGCCTGACAGAGCATTTACAAAAACGTAACCATAATACCTTACGATTATGAAGAAGTTAATGATTTGCCTGATGGCCGCAGTGGCCGTGATGGCATGTAACAATGGCAAACAAGCCGAAGAGAAGGCACAGCATGAGCGCGACTCGCTGATGCAGGTCATCCAGACCAAGGAGGCCGAGCTGAACGATATGATGGGCATGATCAACGAGGTTCAGGAGGGCTTCCGCCAGATCAACGAGGCCGAGGGCCGCATCACCGTGGCCGACAGCGACCCCGAGCACACAGCATCGAGCGCCGACATCATCCGCGAGAACATGAACTTCATCCAGGAGACGATGCAGCAGAACCGCGACAAGATCTCGCAGCTGCAGCAGAAACTGCGAACTTCCAAGGTGAATGCCGACAAGCTGAAACAGACCATCGAGAACCTGACATTGCAACTGGAGGAACAGTCGCGCAAGGTGCAGGAGCTGCAGGCCTCGCTGGCCGAGAAGGATATCGTCATCGCCGAGCAGGGTGACCGCATCAATGCCCTCTCGGAGGATGTGAGTGCCCTCTCGGAGGACAACAGCGCCAAGAGCAAGACCATCGCCTCGCAGGACGAGGCGCTGCACGCTGCGTGGTTCGTCTTCGGCACCAAGGCCGAACTGAAGGAGCAGAAGATTCTGGAGAAGGGCGATGTGCTGAAGAACGGCGACTTCAACAAGGACTATTTCACCAAGATAGATATCCGTGTCGATAAGCTGATCAACCTCTACAGCAAGAATGCCACCATCCTCACCTCGCATCCCGCAGGCTCGTATGTCCTGGGCAAGGACCAGAAGGACGAGTATGTGCTGCAAATCAAGGACCCCGACAAATTCTGGAGCACAAGCAAGTATCTGGTGATACAGGTGAAGTAGCGTAGAGGCGTGAAAGAGTTCATCATTACCGAGGCGCAGGCCGAGACGGCGGTGCTGGTGGGGTTGATTACCCCACAGCAGAACGAGCGTAAGACACAGGAATATCTGGACGAGCTGGAGTTCCTGGCGAGTACGGCGGGTGCCGTCACGGTCAGGCGTTTCACACAGCGTGTGGCAGGTCCCAGCAGCGTGACGTATGTGGGTACGGGCAAGCTGGACGAGATAGGTGCCTACATCGTGGCCGAGGAGGATGCCGAGCGTGAGGTAGGCATGGTCATCTTCGACGATGAACTCTCGGCCAAGCAACTGCGCAACATCGAGAAGGTGCTGAAGGTGAAGATCCTGGATCGCACGTCGCTGATCCTCGATATCTTTGCCATGCGGGCCCAGACGGCCAACGCCAAGACCCAGGTGGAGTTGGCGCAGTACCGCTATATGCTACCCCGTCTGCAACGTCTGTGGACGCACCTGGAACGTCAGGGAGGCGGTTCGGGCAGCGGTGGCGGCAAGGGCTCGGTGGGTCTGCGTGGTCCCGGTGAGACGCAGCTGGAGATGGACCGCCGCATCATCCTCAGCCGCATCAGTCTGCTCAAGCAGCGTTTGCGCGAGATAGAGCAGCAGAAGACGACCCAGCGTGGCAATCGTGGCCGCATGATACGTGTGGCCCTGGTGGGCTATACCAATGTGGGCAAGAGCACGCTGATGAATCTGCTGGCCAAGAGCGATGTCTTCGCCGAGAACAAGCTCTTTGCTACCCTGGACACTACGGTGCGCAAGGTCATCATCGAGAACCTGCCTTTCCTGCTCTCAGACACTGTGGGCTTCATCCGCAAACTGCCTACCGACCTGATCGAGTCGTTCAAGAGCACCCTCGACGAGGTGCGCGAGGCCGATCTGCTGGTACATGTGGTGGACATCTCGCATCCCGACTTCGAGGAACAGATTGCCGTGGTGGAGAAGACACTGGCCGACCTGGGTTGTGCCGCGAAGCCTCGTCTGCTGCTCTTCAACAAGATAGATGCCTACAACTGGACGCCCAAGGACGAGGACGACCTCACTCCCATGCAGCGTGAGAACATCTCGTTGGACGAGATGATGCGTACGTGGATGGCCAAGATGGGTGGCGAGTGTCACTTCATCTCGGCCCAGAAACGTCTGCATATCGACGACTTGAAAGACATCCTCTACAGGCGAGTGCGCGAGTTGCACGTGCAGAAATACCCTTACAATGATTTTTTGTTCTAATAAAATAAAATAAAACGTAGAATTTATAGAACACACCTAAAATATACGAATATGGCACAGATTCCTGAGTTCAAGTATGCTCCCATGTTTCAGGTGGGAAAAGATGACACCGAGTACTATCTCCTTACCAAGGAGGGCGTCTCGGTGGGCGATTTCGAGGGTCATCCCATCCTCAAGGTGACTCCAGAGGCACTGACACGTCTGACCAATGCGGCTTTCCGCGATGTAAGTTTCCTGCTGCGTCGTAGCCACAACCTGCAAGTGGCCAAGATCCTCGATGACCCCGAGGCGAGCGACAACGACAAGTATGTGGCCCTCACCTTCCTGCGCAATGCCGAGGTGAGCGCCAAGGGTCAGCTGCCGCTGTGTCAGGACACGGGTACGGCCATCATCCATGCCGAGAAGGGTCAGCAGGTGTGGACGGGCTTCTGCGACGAGGAAGCCCTGTCCAAAGGAGTCTATAAGACCTATACCGAGGAGAACCTGCGCTACTCGCAGAATGCTCCCCTGTCCATGTATGAGGAGGTGAACACCAAGTGCAACCTGCCGGCCCAGATCGATATCGAGGCTGCCGAGGGCATGGAGTACCGTTTCCTCTGCGTGACGAAGGGTGGTGGCTCGGCCAACAAGACCTACCTCTACCAGGAGACCAAGGCCAGGATACAGAACCCCGGCACGCTAGTGCCTTTCCTGGTGGAGAAGATGAAGAGCCTGGGCACGGCAGCCTGTCCGCCCTACCACGTCGCCTTCGTCATCGGTGGCACCTCGGCCGAGAAGAACCTGCTGACGGTGAAGCTGGCCTCGACCCACTACTACGACAACCTGCCCACCACGGGCGACGCTACAGGACGCGCTTTCCGCGACGTGGCCCTGGAGGAGGAACTCCTCAAGGAGGCCCACAACATCGGTCTGGGTGCCCAGTTTGGCGGTAAGTATATGGCCCATGATATCCGCGTGGTGCGTCTGCCCCGTCATGGTGCGTCGTGCCCCATCGGTCTTGGCGTGAGCTGCTCGGCCGATCGCAACATCAAGGCCAAGATCAACAAGGATGGTATTTGGATCGAGAAGATGGACGACAACCCAGGCGAACTGATTCCCGCTGCCCTGCGCGAGGCTGGCGAGGGCGATGTGGTGCGTGTGGACCTGAACCGTCCCATGAGCGAGGTGTGCAAACAGCTGTCGCAGTATCCCGTGGCCACACGTCTGTCGCTGAACGGTACGATTATCGTGGGGCGTGATATTGCTCATGCCAAGCTGAAAGCCCGTCTGGATGCTGGCGAGGACCTGCCTCAGTACATGAAGGACCATCCCATCTACTATGCCGGTCCGGCCAAGACACCCCAGGGCATGCCGTGCGGCAGTATGGGCCCCACCACGGCCAACCGCATGGACCCCTATGTGGATGAGTTCCAGGACCATGGCGGTAGCATGATTATGCTGGCCAAGGGCAACCGTACGCAGCAGGTGACCGATGCGTGTCAGAAACATGGCGGTTTCTACCTGGGCTCTATTGGTGGTCCCGCAGCCATCCTGGCTCAGAACAACATCAAGAGCATAGAGTGTGTGGAGTATCCCGAACTAGGTATGGAAGCCATCTGGAAGATTGAGGTGGAGGACTTCCCCGCCTTCATCCTCGTGGACGACAAGGGCAACGATTTCTTCAAACAACTCAAGCCCCGCTGTGTGGGTTGTAAAGGATAATGGCTAAAGGTCAACGGCAGACGGCGTTCTCGTTCGAGGTGTTGCCACCGCTCAAGGGCAGTGGCACGGAGGGACTGTTCCGCACCATTGACACCCTGGCAGAGTTCAATCCCAGCCACATCAACATCACCACCCACAGGGCCGAGTATGTCTATAAGGACCTGGGTGGTGGTATGGTGCAGCGGCAGAAGATACGCCGTCGGCCAGGTACCATCGCCATCGCGGCAGCCATCCAGCAGCACTACGGCATCCCCGTCATCCCGCACATCGTATGCTCGGGCTCGACACGCGAGGACATAGAGTATATGTTGCTGGACCTGCAGTTCCTGGGCATCTCGGAGGTGCTGTGTCTGCGCGGTGACAAGGCACGCGACGAGGCCACGTTTCAGCCTACGGGCGACGGTCCTTCCTGTGCCTTGGAACTCATCGACCAGATCAACCGTTTCAATGCGGGTGAGTTCGTGGACGGCACACCCATCAAGGTGCCGGGAGAGCCGTTTCGTTTCGGTGTGGCCTGCTACCCCGAGAAGCACGAGGAGGCCCCCAACCTGGAGGCCGACATGCAGGTGTTGCTGGAGAAGGAACGCAGAGGGGCGGCTTTTGCCATCACCCAACTCTTCTACGACAACGCCAAGTACTTCGCCTTCGTGGAGCGGGCCCGACAGATGGGCATCACCATTCCCATCATCCCTGGCCTCAAGCCCCTCAGCAAGCCTGCACAACTGCATACCCTCCCCAAGACATTCCACTGCGACCTCCCCGTGGAGTTGACCCGCGCCCTCGACCAGTGCAAGGACGATGAGGCTTTTCGGCAGGTGGGCATAGAATGGGCAGTGGCACAATGCCGCGAACTGAAAGCCGCAGGCGTGCCGTGCATCCATTTCTATACCATGTCGGCTGTAGGGAGCATCCACGAGATAGCCAAGAGGGTGTTTTAGTGCGAATCATAGAAATGACATTCGACGATATCATAGGACAGGAGGCCGTTAAGGCGAAGTTGCGGGACGCATTGATCCGCGACAAGGTGCCTCATGCACTCATGCTGTATGGCCCGCGAGGTGGCGGCAAACTGCCTCTGGCGGTAGCCTATGCCCAGATGCTGCTATGCGAGCATCCCCGCGAGGATGGCAGTGCCTGTGGCGAGTGTCTCTCGTGTCGCATGGCGGCCAAGCTGGAACACCCCGACCTGCATTTCACCTTCCCCATCATCAAACCCGAGAAGGAGAAGACCGAGAACGCCACCACGGATAACTTCATCGCCGAGTGGCGCGAGCAGTTGCTGAGCAACCCCTATTTCGACATCAACGACTGGCTTGTCGATATGGGTGCCACGACACAACAGGCACAGTACTATGTGGCCGAGTGTGACTATATTCTGAACCGTCTGATGCTGAAATCCAGTCAGGGTGGTCGCAAGGTCATGGTGGTGTGGCTGCCCGAGAAGATGAAGTCCGACACGGCCAACAGACTGCTCAAACTGCTGGAGGAACCTCCTGCCAAGACCCATTTCATCATGGCCTGCGAGGAGCCCGATGTCGTGCTGAGCACCATCCTCAGTCGTACCCAGCGCGTGCAGGTACCTCATCTCTCGAATGCCGAGATACAGGCCAAACTGGAGCGCCAAGGGGTGGTGGACGATGCGCTGAACCTGGCACGTCTGGCACACGGCAGCATGACCATGGCCCTGAGAGTGTGTCGCGACCAGGGCGACGAGGTGCAGTTTCTGGAGTACTTCATGATGATGATGCGCAATGCCTACCAGGTCAAGCTGGATGAGCTGCGCGAGTGGTCGGAGACGATGGCTCAGATAGGTCGTGAGAACCAGAAACGTTTTCTGCAGTATGCCCAGCGCCTCGTCAGGGAGAATTTCGTGTATAATTTCGGACAACCCGAACTCAACTATATGACCACCCGAGAGGCGGAGTTCAGCACTCGCTTTGCGCGTTTCGTCAACGAGCAGAGCGTCATCCCCGTGATGGACTTGCTGGGCGAGGCCGAACGTGACATCGGTCGTAATGTCAATGCCAAGATGGTCTTCTTCGACGTGGCCGTGAAGATGACCGCCATTATGGGCCAGACCAGGACGTATCTTGCCAACCAGAAAAACCCTTGAACCATTTGAACATTTGAACCCTTGAACCGATATGGAACTGAAATACACTCTCAACTCCCCCGACCGTGGCCTGTGCCCGGCAGGATGTCCCAAGCACTACAACCAGCTGAATACCTACGACTACCTAGCCGATATACCGGGTAACACCGACGATATCGACCTCGTGGAGGTGCAGTTCAAGAATACGCGCAAGGGTTATTACCACAACATCAACCACCTGCCTCTGGAGAAGGGCGACATCGTGGCCGTGGAGGCCTCGCCGGGTCACGACATCGGTACGGTGTCGCTGACGGGAAGGTTGGTGGCCCTGCAGATGAAGCGTGTCGTCGTACGCGACCCGTCCGACATCAAGAGCATCTACCGCAAGGTGCGCCCCATGGATATGGAGAAGTATGCCGAGGCCAAGGCCCGTGAGCACGACACCACGATACGGTCGCGTCAGATTGCCAAGGACTTGGGACTGGAGATGAAGATTGGCGATGTGGAGTACCAGGGCGACGGCAACAAGGCCATCTTCTACTACATCGCCGACGGACGTGTGGATTTCCGTCAGCTCATCAAGGTGCTGGCCGATGTCTTCCATGTTCGCATAGAGATGAAGCAGATAGGTGCCCGTCAGGAGGCTGGACGCATCGGGGGCTTCGGTCCTTGCGGCCGCGAGTTGTGCTGCAGCACCTGGATGAAGAACTTCAACAGCGTCTCCACGGCAGCGGCACGTTTCCAGGACCTGAGCCTGAACCCCCAGAAGTTGGCAGGACAGTGTGCCAAACTGAAGTGCTGCATGAACTACGAGGTGGATCAGTATGTGGAGGCTTCGCGACGTCTGCCTAGCCGTGAGGTCGTCTTGCAGACGAAGGATAGCGACTACTACCTCTTCAAGTCCGACATCCTCGCCGGACAGATTACCTACAGCACCGACAAGCGCATAGCCGCCAACCTCGTCACCATCTCGGCCGATCGTGCCATGGAGGTCATTGCCATGAACAAGGCTGGCGAGAAGCCTATACGTCTGGATTCCGATGTGCTGCCCGAGCCTCCACGTTCGGTGGATCTGGTGGAGCAGGAAGACCTTACGCGCTTTGACCGTGCCAAGAAAAAGAAGAAGAAGAAACGCCCTCGCGAGGTGAGTGGTGGACGCTCTTCGGCTGGTTCGACTGGCTCACCAACCAGCTCAGGCAACAAGGAGCAAGGGGCATAGTATGTCGGCGCGCCAGTGTGTGGCTGTCGCTCTCGTGGCATGCCTCTTGTGTGCCTGCCAGTCCAAGGATGTGAGGCATACCTATCTGTCTCTACCCCACGAGTGGGCAGAGGCCGATACGCTACGCTGGTTCCTGAGCTGGTCGAAGAGTGAACCCCAGCTCCTCGTGGGAGTTCGCTATTTCGAGGATGTGGATGCCGACACGATCTGTGTGGGTGTGCGCAGTGGGGCGTATGAGACCGTGGTGATGGTACCCTTGCTGGATACCTACGGTGCTCCGTTGGGACAGGGCAACGTGCTTTATACGCAGGAGGTGCCTTGCCCCATAGGGGACATCCCTCGCGCGTGCGATACCTTATTTATATATAACGGCAACGGTCGGACGGTACACGGCGTGGCGGCTGTGGGGGTAAGGTTACTCTCCACGGAGTAGCCTGCGTGCTGCCTCAATCATGGTGTCGGTACCCTGAGCGATATCTGTGTCGGACAAGGAGACGTAGATGTCGGGCTCTATACCGAACTCTATCTGCTGCATCTCGGCATCGAAGGACGGACAGGCCGAGAAGCGTACACTCCATCCGTTGGGGAGTTCCGAACTGAAAGGCAGTCCGCCTCCTCCTCCTGTCTTGTCGCCCATGATGGTGACGAGGGGGCAGTATTGCATGTCGCGTATGAACTCGTTGGTGGCACTGTAGCATCGTCGGTTGGTGAGGACCACGCAGGGCTTCTGCCAACGTATGCGTGTGGATGGCTCGAGATACTCGGCCTGGGGCTCGGAGAAGTCGTCGTGACCCGTCCCCGTCTTGTGTCGTATGTACCCCACGAGGAGACGCTCGTTGGTGAACCGCCCAGCCAACATCTGGGCATAGGTGAGGGTGCCGCCGCTGTTGTCGCGCACGTCGAGGATGAGGCCGTTGCAAGAGCGCAGCCAGTAGAGAGCCTCGTCGATGTTGCCGTCGCCGAAAGCCGTGCCGAAACTGCGGCAGACGAGGTAGCCCGTGTTGTCGTCGAGGATGCGGTAGTAGAGGCCTGCCGCCATGCGGTAGTCGGTGCCGAGGTAGGCATCCTGCAGCGACTGGGAGTAGTTGGATGGGTAGTCCTCGTACCACGACCAGTAGCGTCCCACATCGCCGGCCGTGTAGAGGTTGACATGTCCGTCGCGCAACTCGGCAAGCATGTCGGTGAGCACCTCAAAGAGTTGGGCGCTGTTCATCGTGTCCTTGATGCGTTGGGCATAGCGCTGGTGCACCTCGGTCCAGTCCAGTCCTATGGCCTCGTGCTTGTAGGAGAGGAAGCAGTAGTGCTGGTCTATCATCTGCCACAGTGCCTCGAAATTACCCTGGGGCGTATTGTCGTAGGTCTCTTCTTTCACGCAGGAAGAGAGGACCAGGGCCATGGCCAGGGGCCATACTATGTGGTGGAGTCGAGACATAGCGTTACATCATGAAACCGTCGGCATGTGCTGTGCGGCGTTTGCGGAACTCGAGGTGACGTACCCAGCCAATCATGAAGGCATGGGTGTAGGCATGGCGCTTGAGGTTGTTGACATCCTGCTGATGCATGCCGAAGAGGTAGCCTATGCGGAAGGTTAAGTCTTTGATGGGGAAGTCCAGGGTGAAGAGGTTGTCGAGCGAAGGGGCGTTGCCGGGATGTACGAAGCAGATGTTGTGGTCGTAGTTCCCGAGCGAGAAGAGTTCGTAGTAGGACTGTCCGTAGTTGGGCGAGAAGGAGGCTCCGACGAGAGGGAGGTCCACGATGTCGCGCAGGGTGAAGGTCTGTCCCCACAACGTGAAACGGTAGATGGCGGCAGCCGAGGCGGCGAGGCCTATCTGGGCATAAGCCTGAGCGGGGTTGTTGCTGTTGCGTGTGTTGTAGATACCTCCCAGCGTGGCACCCACCTTGCCTCCTGCCATGATTCGCAGGCCAGGCAGTGGCAGCCAGTTGTAGTGCCACCCTACGTGGTAATCCACATCGCCTCCCAGCATAGTGCTCTTGCCTCCTGTGGTGTAGAGGCAATCGGCATGCCAGGTAGAGAGGACGCTGACACGCCCCTGGGCATAGTGGGTGGGACGCAGCGACTCGTGCATGATGTGGAACTGAGGTCCCGTGAAGTCGAGGGGCGAGAGGTAGGTGTCCTGAAGGCGAACGCCGCCGAAGCCCAGCATGGTGCTGCTCACCACCTGGTGGTTGGGGTGTTTGTCTTGGGCCGAGAGGATACAACCTCCTTGCAACGAGGCGAGGAGGGCGAGGGCATACGCTATGAGCAGACGCTTACTCATCGTCGAAGAGGTTGAGTTGGCGGGGCTCCTCGTGATGGGGCTTAGGTTCCTCCATTGGGGCTGTCGGGGCCTGCTCCTCTGGGGCTTCCGGGGTATCCTGCTCCTCTGGGGCTTCCGGGGTTTCCGGCTCCTCCGGCATTTCTGGTACCTCTGGGGTTTCCGGTTCCTCGGGTTCTGCTGGGTGCAGGCTTTCCAGTTCCTCGATGAGTGCCACTTCCATGGTGGTGAGGCGTTTGCCGCGGGCCTTGAAGCTTTTGACGGCGATGAATGTCTCGGCATCGATCTCCATGGGGTCGCGGAAGTCGTCGTTGCCTCCGTAGGTCACTCTGAGCCGTGGGTAGGGCGTGTCGGTGAGCAGGAGCAGTCGGCTGGCGCTGTTCTCGCCCAGCATGCTCTGGTGGCGTGCGGTGGCCTCGAGTGTGAAGCGCTTGAGGTAGGGGTAGCCCTGGTCGGCATCGAAGAAGGCTGCCGTCCACACTTTGGCAGTATCGTATTTCTCTATGCGCAGGATGTCTTGCTCGTAGTGGTTGTTGATATCGATACCCGTGGTGTAGAAATCGCCGTTGGGGGTGATGACCAGGATGCGGTCATCGGTATGGAACTCGCCCAGGTAGGTGCCGTGTTCGTCGTAGTTGAGGCGCTTGACATCGTCGTCGAACCACACCTTGCGGCCTCCCAGGGTGCTGGTGCCGTGGCTCTTGAGCCCGATGCGCAGGACATCGTTCTTGGTGAGCAGATTGCCCATGCTCTGACGTCCCTTGATCATAATCTCGCTGAAGTCCTTGTCGATGTAGCTACGTTTCAGCTTGGGGTTGGGTTTGAACTGTACCTTGATGACCTCGGCCTCGCCGTTGGCATTGGCGGTGAAATAGACCACGCGGCTGCCTGGCTTGCCCTGGGTGAGGTCGTATTCGCGGTCGCGTGTCACGCTGGTGACATTGAAGCGCTTGATGTAGTAGGCTCCGCCCTTGCCGTCGCGATAGACGGCGTTGTAGATGGTGCGTTTGTCGCCCTTCTTGAAGACGGCGACGTGCATGATCTCCACCTTGCGTCCGTCCTTCTTGCAGCGTTCCGTCTCGCCCACGAAGACCTTCTCGCCGATGCGTATGACTTTGTAGGTGCCGTCTTTGTAGAAGATGATGATGTCGTCGAGGTCGGAGCAGTTGCTCACAAACTCGTCCTTCTTCAGGCTCGTTCCCACGAAACCCTCCTCGCGATTGATGAAGAGTTTCTGGTTGGCCTCCACCACCTTGCTGGCCTCGATGCTGTCGAAATTACGTATCTCGGTGCGTCGTGGGAAGTCGGCTCCGTAGCGTTCCTTGATGTGGCGGAACCAGTTGGCTGTCACCTCCACGATGCCTGCCAGGTCGCGGTCTATCTCGGCCACCTCCTGTTTCATCCTGGCGATGGCTTCGTCGGCCTTGTCCTTATTGAACTTGAGGATGCGGGCCATCTTGATGTCCATGAGTCGTAGGATATCGTCCTTGGTCACCTCGCGTACGAACTGTGGGTAGAAGGGTGTCAGGCGTTCGTCGATGTGTTCGCAGGCAGCATCCATGCTGGGCGCTTGTTCGAAGGCCTTGTCCTTGTAGATGCGCTCCTCGATGAAGATGCGTTCCAGCGAGGCGAAGTGCAGGGCTTCCATCAGTTCGCCCCTGCGTATGAGGAGTTCCTTGCGCAGCAGATCCTGGGTGGTGTCCACGCTGTGGCGCAGCACCTCGCTGACGGTCATGAAACAGGGTTTGTCGTCGTCGATGACGCAGCAGTTGGGCGAGATGCTCACCTCGCAGTCGGTGCAGGCATAGAGGGCGTCGATGGTCTTGTCGGGGCTGGCACCTGGGGCCAGATGGATGAGTATCTCCACGCCGGCGGCCGTCATATCCTCCACCTTGCGCACCTTGATCTTGCCCTTCTCGGCCGCCTTGAGGATAGAGTCCACGAAGGTGGAGGGGTGGGCGGGCGACCCTGTCGTCTTGCCGAAGGGCAGCTCGGTGATGGCGAGGGTCTTGCTGTCGCGCTTCTCTATCTTGGCCCGTACGCGCACCATGCCCCCACGACCGCCGTCGTTGTAGCGACTCACGTCGATGCTGCCTCCTGTGGGGAAGTCGGGGTAGAGTTGGAAGGGCTCGCCGTGGAGGTAGTGAACGGCAGCATCGCAGAGCTCGCAGAGGTTGTGGGGGAGAATCTTGCAACTCAGACCCACGGCGATACCCTCGGCACCCTGTGCCAGCAGGAGGGGGAACTTCACAGGCAACGTGATAGGCTCCTTGTTGCGTCCGTCGTAACTCAGCTTCCACTCCGTCGTCTTGGGGTTGAAGACGACATCCAGGGCAAACTTGGAGAGGCGTGCCTCGATGTAACGTGCTGCTGCGGCATCGTCACCAGTGAGGATGTTGCCCCAGTTGCCCTGACAGTCTATGAGCAGCCCCTTCTGACCCAGTCCCACCAGGGCATCCTTGATGCTGGCATCGCCGTGAGGGTGGAACTGCATGGTGTGGCCCACGATGTTGGCCACCTTGCCGAAGCGGCCGTCATCCATGCGTTTCATGCTGTGGAGGATGCGTCGCTGCACCGGCTTGAGGCCATCGGCCAGATGGGGCACGGCGCGGTCCAGGATGACATAGGAAGCATAGTCCAGGAACCAGTCCTGGTACATCTTGTTGAGGTGATGGGTGATCCCATCCTGCATCACGATTTTATCGTCCATAAGGGTGCATCAGTTGCTGATTACGCGGCGGGCACCACAGTAGCGGCTGGCGTAGTAGGCCTGGGCGCTGTTGTCGATGCGTATGCCGTTGGAGGTAGAGGAGTGGATGAAGTCGAAGGTGCCGTCGGCATTCACCTGGGTGAGGATGCCTACGTGGTGTATGCGGTTCTGCTTCTTGCCACGGGCAAAGAAGACGAGGTCGCCAGGCTGCAGTGCTCCCGTCACGAGGGTGCCGTCCAGGAACTGGTCGCGCGAGGAACGGTGCAGTTTGTAGCCCAGTCGCTTGTAGAGGTAGGTGGTGAATCCCGAGCAGTCGAAGCCTGCCGGGGTTGTCCCTCCGCGGCGGTAGCGTGTGCCGATATGTGTGCGGGCGTGGGTCAGCATCTCCTGGATGGAGAGCCATTGTTCCTGGCTTTGACCATTTGAACCATTTAAACCATTTGAACCATTTGAACCATCTTTAGCCCCACCCTTGTGGGGAGGGGTTGGGGAGAGGCCGATCCCCTTCTTCGTCTCCACGGTGAGGATGCCCCTCTTCAGCCCCTTGGCCGTAGCCGTCAGGGTTATCTTGCCAGCCTGGGTCGAGGACTGCAGGATGCAGGTCAGACGGCCCGAGAAGGCATGGTGCTGAGGTTGGTGGAAGACCTCCAGACTGGTGGGGTCGCCTGCTGCGGCAGCGCGGAACGAGCCTGCTCCCTTCACTGCGAACCTCACCAGCGAGTTGTCGTTGGGACAGACATTGCCATCCTTGTCCACCACCGATACGGTGACATAGCAGAGGTCCTCGCCGTCGGCCTGGATGACACGTCGGTCGGGTTCGAGGACGAGGTGGTGGGGTATGCCTGCTGTGCGCATGCTGGCGCTGCGTCCGTCTGGGGTGATGACCGAGAGGGTGCCGGGCTCATAGATCACGTCGGTCCACATGAGGCGGTAGCGACGTTGCAGCCACAGGGGGTCGCCTGCCTCACGCAGGCTGTCGCTCTCGGCCTTGGTGGCTTTGTGCTGACGTCCCTGACTCTTGCCGTTGACGAAGAGTTCGGCCTCGTCGGCATCGGTATAGACGAAGACGGGTACCGTCTGACCCTCCTTGCCTGGCCACGTCCAGTGGGGCAGGATATGCAGTGTCGGGGCATCGGTGTTCCAGATGCTGCGGTAGAGGTAGTAGCGGTCTTTGGGGAGCGAGGCGAGGTCGATGATGCCGAAGAGGCTGCTGTGGCTGGGCCAGGCGTTGGCATCATAGGGTGTGGGCTCGCCCAGGTAATCGAATCCTGTCCACACGAACTGTCCCATCGTCCACGGGAAGTCCTCGGCCAGGGCAAAGTCCTCGTCGGGTGTGTTGCTCCACCAGCAGGCCTCGAGGTCGTAGGACGAACTCTGGTGGTCGTCGTAGGTGGCTCCTGCCTTGAGCTGTGCGGGTAGTTTATACACGCCTCGGCTACTCACGGTGCTGGCCGTCTCGCTGCCGAGGACAAATCCCTGAGGCAGACGCTCGTAGCCCTGCTCGTAGTACTGAGTGCGGTAGTTGAAGCCAGGCACATCGAGCACGGCAGCAAAGCCATTGTCCAGCACTCGAGCCACCTGGTCCATGCCGCATGTCACGGGACGTGTGGGGTCCAGACGGTGGCAGATATCCTGCAGCCATGCTGCCGTCTTCCATCCACTCTTGGAGCCCTGGGAGGGTACCTCGTTGCCTATGCTCCACATCACCACGGAGGCATTGTTGCGGTAGTGGCGCACCATGTTCTCCATGTCGCGCTCGGCCCACTCGCCGAAGAAACGGTGGTAGCCGTTGCGACACTTGGCCACATCCCACTCGTCGAAGGGCTCCACCATCATCATCATGCCCATCGAGTCGCACAGTTCCACCAGGTCGGGAGCCGGCATGTTGTGACTGGTGCGTATGGCGTCGCAGCCCATGTCCTGCAGCAGAGCTATCTGGTGGCGTAGGGCGGCGCGGTTGATGGCAGCGCCCAGAGGACCCAGGTCGTGGTGGTTGCATACGCCGCGGAACTTGCGCACCTCGCCATTGAGCAGGAAGCCCTTGTCGGGGACAACCTCTATGGTGCGTACGCCGAAGGTGGTGGTATAGGTGTCGAGGAGGATGGAGTCGCCCATCACCTCGGTCACGGCGTGGTAGAGGTAGGGTGTCTCGGGCGACCACAACTGGGGCTCTGGGATGAGCAGATGTTGTGTCAGCGGGGCGCCATGGTTCACCTTCTGACGGTTCTCGCGCATGGCCACCTCGTTGCCCTCGTCGTCCAGGATGCGGGTGACGAGACGCAGCGTCTGGCCCTCGGCACCCATCACCTCGGTCTGCAGGGTTACACGGGCCTCGGTAGGCTCGGTAGGGTCACCCACCACCTGCGTGGTCACATAGGTGCCCCATACGCCCACATGCACCCGTCCCGTCTCCACGAGATGGACGTTTCGGAACAGTCCGGCACCAGGGTACCAGCGACTGCTCTCGGGGTGATTCTCCAGCCGTACGGCCAGGGTGTTGGTGCCCACGGTGAGCAGGTCGGTGACATCGACATGGAAGCTGTTGTAGCCGCAGGGCCAGAAGATGGCTTCCTGACCATTGACATAGACATGCGCCTCGCTCATGGCACCATCGAAGACCAGCGTGGTGCGGCGACCATCGGAGGTGTCGGCAGCGAAGGTGGTGCGGTACCAACCCACACCCACATAGGGCAGGCCTCCCGTGCGGCCCGTCTTGAGCGAGGCCTGCTTCTCGCCGTTCTGTGTGACGGCGACGTTCTGGAGGTCGAGGGTCTCGCAGAAAGGTCCTGCGATGGCCCAGTCGTGGGGTATGCTGACGCGTTGCCACTTGCTGTCGTCGAACTGTGGTGTGGCTGCCTCGGTGACGTCTCCCAGATGGAAACGCCAGCCGTCCCGCAGCAGTCTCTCGCTGCGCGTGGCAGCAGGGGAGGCGAGGCTCTGTGCGCACAGTGCGACCATGCACACGAGGGTTTGAATGGTGGGGCGGTGTATCAAGGGTTTAAGGGTTCAAGGGTTCAAATGGTTCAAGGGTTCAAATGGTTCATCCTTCGACGGGTTCTCCTTCGATAAACTCAGGTCCCGGAACCGGGTTCAAGGATTCCATTTCATCCCGTAGGGATGAGATATGGTAGCCAGCCATTCATATGGCTGGATTGGTGGGTTCATTACATCATATCGATGCCTTTAGGTATCGGACGTTCATTGGCGTTTATGTTGTCCCATACCTAAAGGCATGGGCGTTTATGTTTGTCATCATACCAGCCATATGAATGGCTGGCTACCATGTCACATCCCTACGGGATGTCTCGGTCAAATGGTTCAAGGGTTCAATTCCTTCACGCGGACGTTGCGGAATTTGACTCCGGCGCCGTGACCCAGGAAGCCGATGTGGCCTGTGTGATTGAACATACCTGGGTGGTTGCGGTGATCCACGGTGTAGGGATTGGTGTCGCTGCCGTCGGGGGCTATGTGATGGCCCTGACAGGCCTCGCGTATGTTGCCATCCACGATGACCTCGCCATTCACGGTCACCTTGATGTGGTCGCCCTTGACGATGATCTCCTCTGTCTCCCACTCGCCCAGGGGCTTGTGTACGATGCGCTTGGCGGGGATGACGCCATAGACCGACCCGTGTACCTGGTAGTTGTTCAGACTGGCATAGATGGGGTCGTCGTGGTCTAGGATTTGCACCTCGCACATGCCGTCATAGGCAGCATCCACACCCATCGGGGTGCGTACGCCCACGCCGTTGTTGGCTCCTGGACGAACGAAGCAGAACTCAAAGCGGAACACGAAGTCGCGGTACTCCTTGGCGGTGTAGAGGTTGCTCTCGTTGCCGTACTGTGCGGTGACGTAGATGGTGCCGTTCACGGGGAGGTAGCCTGTCTTGTTGCCCACCCATTTGTCGAGGTTGGTGCCGTCGAAGAGCAATTCGAAGCCCTCCTTCTTCTCCTCGTCGGTGAGGACATAAACGGGCGAGGGCTGGGCGTCGGCCAGCATGGTCTTGATCTCGTCCACGACGTAGCCATCGTCGGCCGAGCCATGTTCCTGCAGGGCCTTGATGGCCTTGTTCAATGTCTCTTGCTTCATCTTGTGGTCGATGTCATCCACGCATCCAGCAGCCACATCCTTGGCGGCTATGGCAGCGGTGTAGCGCACGTCGGCGTTGTCGCTGTCGAGGTACTTACCCACCTCGATGAAGGCATCCAGGTTCTTCACCTCGCCCAGATGGCTGAGTGCGGCCACCTGTGCCGTGGGGGTATCAAACTCGCGCAGCACCCGACTGTAGTAGCCGTAGCGCGAATCGGCGTTGTCGTTGTACTTGGCTATGAGGTTGAGGTGGCTCTTCAGGGCCTCCTCGTCGCCTTTCCGGGCAGCCTCGTAGAGGACGCCGGCAGCCTTGTAGTTGTCGGTCTTCTTCAGCGCCTCGAGGGCCTTGGCAGAGCCGCCGTGGTAGGCCGCCGAGAGTTCCTCCACAGCCTGGTCGGTCCCTGTTGAGGCCAGCACATCGTAGTAGCGTTCGGGGTTGGCAGCGTCCTTGATCTGGCTGATCTCGGCAGGGGTGGCGACGCTGGCCAGGGTGGCGAGGGCCTTGTCGGAGGTGGCGGCCATCTGGAACACCGTGGGGGCTGTCTGCTTCATGTGGCGTGCAGCGGCCAGGGTCAGCAGACATTCCTGCTGCTTACCCTCGGATGTGGGCAGTGCGGCCACCACCTGCTCGGTGATGGGACCTTGGTAGGTGGTGAGGGCCGAGGTGGCGACGTCGGCCAGCGTCTCGTTGGAGAGGGCCCCGAACAGGGCATCGCGACTCTTCTCGCCGCCCAGGATACCCGCTGCCGTCACGGCAGCCTTGGCCACGTCCTCGTTGGCAGAAGCTATCTGGGCGATGACAAAGTCGGTCTGCGAGGTGGCGCGTTCCTCGGCCAACCAGTTGATGACATCTTCCTGGGCCTCGGGGGTGAGTTTCTTATAGACCTTGACCACCTGGGCATAGAAGGCATCGTCGGCCCAGTCCTCGGTGGTGCGCAGAGCGGCCACGCGGTAGTCGCGCTCCTTGTCCTTGAGGGCCTTGATGACGGCGTCGGCATTGTTGGCGCCCTGTGCCTTGGCTTGGTCATAGAAGGTGGTGATGCGTGTGGATACCTCGTCGGAGAGGCTGCCAGCCGCCCGCCGTTGACTTCTTCCTCCCTTTAAGGGAGGGCTGGGGAGGGTCTTGCTGCCACACCTGCGCAGCAGACGCATCTGGGTCTGCAGGAACTGCTTGCCCACCGTGTCGGTCGTGGTCTCGATGGCATGGGCAAACCCCTCGGCCACGGCGTCCAGGTACTTGGCGTTGTCCACAGCCGTCACCCATGCGGCGACGCCACTGAGGGCATACTCCACCTTGGCATTGGCCCTGGCCTCGGCGGGCTGGAGCATGCTGGCCAGCAGTTCCACGCTCTGCGGAGCCGCCTTGGCCAGGTCGGTCATCTGGGTGTCCAGGTCCTGCTGGTTCTGTGTGGGCATCTGTGCCAGCACATCCAGTACGATGGTATTCACGGTGCGCTGACGGGCATCTTGGGCGAAGCCTATGCCCAGCCCCATCAGGGCAATCATTATGACGGAGAATATTTTTTTCATGAGATTTTTTTTACAGGTACTTGCCCCACTCGCCGCGCATGGGTTGATGGATGAGTTTGTTGGCGGCATCGTCGCCCAGGAAGGTCTGTGTCCTGGGGTCGAAGTGGAGGGTGCGGTGCAGACGCAGGGCGCAGACGCCCATGTTCACGATGGTGGCGCTGTGGTGGCCGTTCTGCTCGTTGAGGGCAAACTTCTTGCGGTTGCGGATGCAGGAGAGGAAATCGGTCTGCTGCGGCTCGGGGTCGGGAAGTTCGTTGATGACCTCCATGACATTCGGAATGGTACACTCGAAGCCTTTATAGACGCTACCCTTGGGCCCTTCGATGTAGGGCACCTTGCCCTCGCTCTCGAAGCCCTCGCCCTCCAGGATGATCTTGCAGCCGTCGGCATAGGTGTAGGTGATGCTGTGCCAGATACCTATGGCGTCGGGGTGCTGCTGCGGGGCATCTACCTCCACGCGGATGGGAAACTCGTCGTCCTTGCCCAGGAGGTACTGTACGGGGTCGATGTAGTGCTGACCCATGTCGCCCAGTCCGCCACCGTCGTAGTCCCAGTAGCCGCGGAAGGTCTGGTGTGTGCGGTGTACGTTGTACGGTTTCATGGGGGCGGGTCCCAGCCACATGTCGTAGTCCAGTTCGGCAGGCACGGGCTGAGGCTCGAGGTTCTCCTTGCCTGTCCAGAAGAATTTCCAGGCAAAGCCCGTAGCGCCGGAGATGCGCACGGTGAGGGGCCATCCCAGCAGGCCGCTGCTGATGAGCTTCTTCAGGGGTTTGACGGTGGTGCCCAGTCCGTAGAAGGTGTCGGCGAAGCGGAACCAGGTGTTCAGGCGGAAGATGCGTCCGTTGCGCTTCACGGCTTCTGCCACGCGCTGACCCTCGCCGATGGTGCGTGTCATGGGTTTCTCGCACCAGATATCCTTGCCGGCTCGTGCTGCCTCGCAGGCCATGATGGCGTGCCAGTGGGGAGGAGTGGCGATGTGCACGATGTCCACGTTGGCATCGTGGATGAGTTCGCGGAAGTCATGATAGGCCGTCACGTCGGCCTCCAAGCTCTCCTTGGCTGCTTTCACGGCCGACTCCAGATGTTTCTTATCTACATCGCAGACGGCCACCAGGCGACAGTTCTGGTCGCTGGTGAAATGATAGCTGGAGCGCCCTATGCCGCCCACGCCGATGATGCCTTTGGTGAGTTGGTCGCTGGGGGCGATGAGGTCGCTCTTGGTGCCCATCTTGCCCAGAGCCTCGCGCGGCACGATGCTGAACAGTGCCAGCCCCGCACCGGCTTTCTTCAGAAAACTTCTTCTGCTTTCCATATCCACAATGGTATTGGTAGTGTGCCTAATCGGTCTGTGTGGTTTGTCTATTCGGCCTATTTTGAGTCTTTTGCGCGGCAAAGTTACGAACTTTCGTGCGAAAACGAAAACGAAAACGAAAAAAAATGCTTTTCTGCCCAAAATTCGCCAGCCAGAGAAAAAAAACTCTAACCTCTAACCTCCAACCTCTAACCTTTTTTATTACCTTTGCACCCGCAAAAACGAAAAACCTCACGCAGAACAAAGGAATGAAAGGAAATTCTGCGAATTCTGCGAATTCTGCGTGCAACGAAAAACCTCACGCAGAACAAAGGAATGAAAGGAAATTCTGCGAATTCTGCGAATTCTGCGTGCAACGAAAAACTTACGATTATGGCAAAGAAAGCACTGCTGATGATCCTCGACGGATGGGGCATCGGCGCACACGGAAAAGGGGATGTCATCTTCCAGACTCCCACACCCAATATCGACCGCATCACGGCCCAGAACCCCCACAGCCAGCTGCTGGCCAGCGGCGAGAACGTGGGACTGCCCGACGGACAGATGGGCAACTCCGAGGTGGGACACCTCAATATCGGCGCTGGACGAGTGGTCTATCAGGACCTCGTCAAGATCAACCGCGCCTGCAAGGACGGCAGCATCATGCAGAACAAGGAGGTGCAGGCGGCCTTCGAGTATGCCCAGCGTACGGGCAAGGCCGTTCACCTGATGGGACTCACCAGCAACGGCGGCGTACACAGCAGCCTGGACCACCTCTTCCGGCTCTGCGAGATCAGCCAGGCCTACCACATCGACCGCTGCTTCGTACACTGCTTCATGGACGGTCGCGACACCGACCCCAAGAGTGGCAAGGGCTTCATCCAGCAACTCCAGGCCAAGTGTGCCGAGACAGGTGCCCAGATAGCCTCCATCATCGGACGTTTCTATGCCATGGACCGCGACAAGAGATGGGAACGCATCAAGGTGGCCTATGACCTCCTCGTCAAGGGCGAGGGCTTCCAGGCCAAGGATATGGTGGAGGCCATGGAACTGTCGTATGCCGACGGCGTGACAGACGAGTTCGTGAAACCCATCCACAACAGCCTCGTCACGGATGGTACCATCCAGGCTGGCGACGTCGTCATCTTCTTCAACTACCGCAACGACCGCGCCAAGGAACTCACCATCGTGCTCACCCAGCAGGATATGCCCGAGCAGGGTATGCAGACCATCCCCGACCTGCAGTACTACTGCATGACACCCTACGACGCCTCCTTCACCGGCCTGCATGTCCTCTTCCCCAAAGAGAACGTGGAGAATACGCTGGGCGAGTACCTGAGCAGCAAGGGCCTCAGGCAACTGCACACGGCCGAGACGGAGAAATATGCCCACGTCACCTTCTTCTTCAACGGCGGACGCGAGCAACCCTACGAGGGCGAGGACCGCATCCTCGTGGCCAGTCCCAAGGTGGCTACCTACGACCTCAAGCCCGAGATGAGTGCCTACGAAGTGAAGGACGGACTGGTGGCTGCCATCAAGGAGGATAAGTATGACTTCATCGTGGTGAACTTCGCCAACGGCGACATGGTGGGACATACGGGAGTCTATGAGGCCATAGAGAAGGCCGTCGTGGCTGTCGATGCCTGCGTGGGCGAGGTCATAGAGGCCGCCACCACTACGGGCTACGAGGCCATCATCATAGCCGACCACGGCAATGCCGACAATGCCGTCAATGCCGACGGTACACCCAACACGGCCCACAGCCTCAACCCCGTGCCCTTCATCTACGTCACCCAGAACAAGGAAGCACAGATCTCTGACGGCATCCTGGCCGACGTGGCTCCATCCATCCTACACATCATGGGCCTCGACCAGCCCAAGGACATGACAGGCAAGAACCTGATACACTAACTCCGCACCCGTTTTCGCAGTGTGCACATGAGAAGACTCCTCATAGAGACCTACGGATGCCAGATGAATGTGGCCGACAGTGAGGTGGTGGCATCCATCATGAAGATGGCCGACTACGACGTCACCGACAGCCTCGATGATGCCGACGCCATCCTCCTCAACACCTGTTCCGTCCGCGACAACGCCGAGCAGAAGATACTGGCACGCATAGAGGCCCTTCGTGCCTTGCAGCGTCAGCGTCAGCGGCGCCTCATCGTGGGCATCATAGGCTGCATGGGCGAACGGCTGGGACAGGAACTCACCGACCGCTACGGTGTGGACCTCGTGGCAGGCCCCGATGCCTACCTCGCCCTGCCCGACCTCTTCGCTCAGGCCGAGATGGGGCACAAGGCCGTCTGCACCCTCCTCTCCACCACCGAGACCTACCGCGACATCGTGCCGCGGCGCCTCTATACGGGCCACATAGGCGGCTACGTCTCCATCATGCGTGGCTGCAACAACTTCTGCCACTACTGCATCGTGCCCTACACCCGAGGCCGCGAACGCAGTCGCGACGTGGAGAGCATCCTGCGCGAGGTGCGCGACCTGCGCCAGCGCGGCTACAAAGAGGTGACCCTGCTGGGACAGAACGTGAACAGCTACAGAGTCGCTGCCGACCCCGCAGGAGGAGGCGAAGCGGTGACCTTCCCCACGCTGCTGCGCATGGTGGCACGCGAAGCACCCGAGATGCGCATACGCTTCACCACCAGCCACCCCAAGGACATGAGCGATGAGACACTCCATGTCATCGCCGAAGAACCCAACGTGTGCCGACACATCCACCTGCCCGTGCAGAGCGGCAGCGACCGCATACTCCAGCTCATGAACCGACGCTATACCCGCGAGTGGTACCTGGACCGCGTGGCCGCCATACGGCGCATCATCCCCGACTGCGGCCTCTCTACCGACATCTTCGTGGGCTACCACAGCGAGACCGTGGAGGACCACCAACTCTCCCTCTCCCTCATGCGTGAGGTGGGCTATGACTCGGCCTTCATGTTCAAATACTCCGAACGCCCAGGCACCTACGCCAGCAAACACCTGCCCGACGATGTCCCCGAGGAGGAGAAACTCCGACGGCTGGCCGAACTCATCGCGCTGCAGACCGAGATATCGGCAGAGCGGGCCAAGGCCTGCGAGGGCCACACCTACGAGGTGCTGGTGGAAGGACCCTCCAAGCGCAGCCACGACCAACTGTGCGGACGCACCGAGCAGAACCGCATGGTGGTCTTCGACCGTGCAGGCTACCACACCGGCGACCGCGTCGTGGTGCGCATCACCGACAGCAGTTCCGCCACACTCAAGGGCGTGGCCGTTGACCATTAATCATCATGCGCAAGAAACATAAATTCCTCAAACGGATGCAGTGGCTCACCTCCACCATCAGCATCACCCTCGTGCTGCTGTTGCTGGGGCTGGTGGTACTCTTTGGCCTCTCGGCACACCAACTCTCCGACAGCGTGCGCGAGAACCTCACCATCACCCTGCTCCTCGACGACGACGTGGACAGCACCGCTGCGGCCGACTTCATGCACACCCTCGACAGCATGCCCTACACCCATCGCACCCTCCTCATCACCGCCGAACAAGCCCTGGCCGAGGAGACGGCACGACTGGGTACCGACCCTTCCGACTTCCTGGACGGACAGAACCCCTACACCTCCACCATCGAACTCAACGTGGAGGCCGACTACGCCTGCACCGACAGCCTCATACCCCTCTCCATGGCCCTGAAGGAGGAATGGCAGGTGGCCGATGTGGTCTATCAGCAGGACCTCGTCACCGACCTCAACAAGACGCTGCAGCAGGCCATGTGGGTACTGGGCGCGCTGGCCATCCTGCTCATGGTCATCAGCGTCGTGCTCATCAACAACACCGTGCGGCTGGGTGTCTATTCGCGCCGCTTCATCATACACACCATGCGACTCGTAGGGGCCTCGTGGGGCTTCATACGCTGGCCCTTCATCCGGCGCAGCATGGGCATTGCCCTCACCTCGGCCCTCGCCGCCATCCTCCTGCTCTCGGGCGGCATCTGGTGGGCGTGGCACTGGGACCCCTTCGTCAGCACCATCATCACCGTGCCGGTGGTGCTGTGGATGGTGGCTGCCGTGCTGGTGGGTGGCTTCCTGCTCACCTTCGTCTGCACCTGGCTGAGCGTGTCACACTTCCTCCACATGAAAGAAAACGAGATGTATAATTGAACCCTTGAACCCTTGAACTCCTATATCATCATGCGTAACTTTGCTTTCGACAAGAAAAACTACATCCTGCTGGCCGTGGGGATGTGTGTTGTCATCCTGGGCTTCGTGCTCATGTCGGGCTCGGGTAGCACCGACGAGGCCTTCAACCCCCAGATCTTCTCGGCCCTGCGCGTGAAGGTGGCCCCCATCGTGTGCTTCGCCGGCTTCATCTTCATCATCTACGGCATCATGCACAAACCCCAGGATGCTGCCGACAAGGACGCCGCTGGCGGGGAGGAGAATAGGCCATGACTTGGATTGAAGCACTCATCCTCGGCGTGGTACAGGGACTCACCGAGTACCTGCCCGTCAGCAGCAGCGGCCACCTGGCCATAGGGTCGGCCCTCTTCGGCATTCAGGGCGAGGAGAACCTCGACTTCACCATCGCCGTCCATGTCGCCACCGTACTGAGCACCCTGGTCGTCCTGTGGAAGGAGATAGACTGGATCTTCAAAGGACTCTTCAAGTTCACCCTCAACGAGGAGACGAAGTACGCCATAGGCATCCTCATCTCCATGATTCCCGTAGGCATCGTGGGCTTCTGCTTCAAGGATACGGTGGAGGAGGTCTTCGGCAGCGGACTGCTCATCGTGGGCATCATGCTCCTCGTCACCGCCACCCTGCTGGCCTTCTCCTACTATGCCCGTCCGCGCCAGAAAGACCATATCTCGTGGCGCGATGCCTTCATCATCGGTCTGGCCCAGGCCGTAGCCGTCATGCCCGGTCTCTCGCGCTCGGGCTCCACCATCGCCACGGGTCTGCTGCTGGGCAACAAGAAGGAGAGCCTGGCTGGCTTCTCGTTCCTCATGGTCATCCCTCCCATTCTGGGCGAGGCCCTGCTGGATGTCCTCAAGATGGCCCAGGGCGAGGCCGTGAGCACGGTGGACACCCTGCCCCTCGTGGTGGGCTTCGTGGCTGCCTTCCTCTCGGGCTGCCTGGCTTGCAAATGGATGATCAACATCGTACGCAAGGGCCGACTCATCTACTTTGCCTACTACTGCGCCATCGTGGGCGTCGCCACCATCATCTATAACCTCCTCACAGCCTGAATACGTCTGTCATGAACTTCCAGGAAGGTGTCATCCTCTGCTTCGACAAGCCCTACCGCTGGACTTCCTTCGATGCCGTCAACAAGATACGCGGCACGCTGTGTCGGCGTCTTGGTGTGCGGAAACTGAAGGTGGGCCATGCCGGCACCCTCGACCCGCTGGCCACAGGTGTCATCGTGGTGTGCACGGGACGAGCCACCAAGCGCATAGAGGAGTTGCAGGCCCACACCAAGGAGTATGTCGCCACCCTCTGTCTGGGGGCCACCACGCCCTCCTTCGACCTGGAGCACCCCATCGATGCCACCTACCCCGTGGCCCACATCACCCGACAGCGCCTGGAGGAGGTGCTCACCCATTTCGTGGGAAGCATCCAGCAGGTGCCGCCTTCCTACTCGGCCTGCAAGATACAAGGCGACCACGCCTATGCCCTCATGCGCCGCGGCGAGGAGGTGACCCTCAAACCCAAGACCCTCGTCATCGACGAGATAGAACTCCTCAACTACGCGCCCCATCTATCCTCCTCACCCTCAGAACCATTTGAACCATTTGAACCATCTTTAGCCCCTCCCTTGTGGGGAGGGGTTGGGGAGAGGCCGATCCCTTCCTTCGACTCCATCTCTGTCACCCTGCGTGTGGTATGTTCCAAGGGTACCTACATCCGTGCCCTGGCACGCGACATCGGGGAGGCTCTGGGCAGCGGTGCCCACCTCACCGCCCTGCGCCGAACCCGTGTGGGTGACATCCGCGTGGAGGACTGCATGCAGGTGGAAGCCTTCCCCCAGTGGCTCGATGCCCGCCTCGCCGCTGGCGAGGTTGTAGATAGCCGCCCTTGAACCATTTGAACCATTTGAACCATTCGAACCATTTGGATCCATGAAACTCTCTGATTTTAAGTACAAATGCGAACGTGAGCGTCAGGCTCAATATCCCTCGCGTTTCCGCGACGACTGTCGTCTCCTCGTCCTCCATGCCAACACCGGCGTCATCGAGCACCGCGAAAGTTTCACCGACATCCTCGACTACTTCGACGAGAAGGATGTCTTCGTCTTCAACGACACCAAGGTCTTCCCCGCCCGACTGGAGGGCAGCAAGGAGAAGACAGGTGCCAAGATTGAGGTCTTCCTCCTGCGCGAGCTCGACCCCGCGGCTCGCCTCTGGGACACCCTCGTGGAGCCTGCCCGCAAGATACGCATAGGCAACAAACTCTACTTCGGCGAGGACCAGTCCATGGTGGCCGAGGTCATCGACAACACCACCAGTCGTGGACGCACCCTGCGCTTCCTCTACACGGGACCGCACGAGGAGTTCAAAGAGGCCCTCTACGCCCTGGGCGACGCTCCCCTGCCACCCGAGTCCATCTTCCGCCCCGCCGAGCCGCAGGACCTCGAAGACTTCCAGTGCGTCTTTGCCCAGCACGAGGGTGCCGTCACAGCACCTGCCTCGGGCCTCCATTTCTCGCGCTGCCTCATGAAACGTCTGGAGATCAAAGGTATCGAGACGGCCTTCATCACCCTCCACTGCGGACTCTCCAACTTCCGCATGATAGACGTGGAGGACCTCTCCAAGCACAAGATGGAGAGCGAGGAGTTCCATGTCGGCACCGCCGCGTGCGACATCGTGAACAAGGCCAAAGCCGAGGGACGACGCATCTGCGCCGTGGGAACCACCGTACAGCGGGCCATGGAGACTGCCCTGGGTGCCGATGGCCAACTGCGCGAATACGACGGCTGGACCAGCAAGTTCATTTTCCCGCCCTACGATTTCTCCCTCGCCGATGCCATGGTGGCCAACTTCTACCCCTCCCAGTCCATCCCCCTCATGCTCGCCGCAGCCTTTGGCGGCTACCACAGCGTGATGGCAGCCTACAAGGAAGCCGTACGCGACACTCGCTACCGCCTCGGTACCTACGGCGATGCCATGCTCATCCTCAAGGACTGATGCCGTGACCCTGCACCGCGCCTACCTGGCCCTGGGCACCAACCTCGGTGACCGCCCTGCCAACATGCGTCGGGCCCTTGACCTGCTGGGTCAACAGGTGGGCACGGTGGAGCGCTGCTCGTCGTGGATGGAGACAGAGCCCCAAGGCTTCAGCTCCCCCCACCCCTTCCTCAATGCCGTCTGCCTCGTCGCCACCACACTCTCGCCCCTCCAGCTACTTGCTGCCACCGAGGACATAGAACGCCAGATGGGACGCACCACCAAGAGCCGCGACGGCATCTACCACGACCGCATCATCGACATCGACATCCTCCTCTACGACGACCTCCACCTCTCCTCTCCCACACTCACCATTCCCCATCCACGCATGCAGCTGCGCTCCTTTGTCATGAAACCCCTGCGGGAGATACTCGCCTTCTGCGTTCTCGTGCTGAGTCTCATCGCGTGCGAACAAGGCTATGTGGCGCCGTCGGAGGGAGGGGCAAGTGGTTCTGAGGGTTCTGAGGGTTCTGATGGTTCAAATGGTTCAAATGTGACCCTCTGTGTGGGCCGCACGCCAACGACCTCACAGCGCATGGTTCTCTGGGCGGCTGGCGAGAAGGTGGAGACGGTGGACCAAGACTCCCTGGCCGACGACTACGGATGCTACAACCTCTCGCTCCCACAGGGCTCCTACCACTACATCGTAGTGGGCTATGACACCCCACTCAAGCCCACCATCTCCACCACCGAGGTCACTTTTCGGCAGGACGGCTCCCTGCGGGCGGGCAACACCTATGCCGCCAGCGGCACACTCGAGGTGGGCGATACTACCGTCGTCCAGCAGGCCACCCTTGGGCACGTCTCGGCCCGGCTACGCCTCATGTGGGAAGGCACCTTCCCCCTCGAGGCAGCCACCATCAAATACTACTACACCGGTGGCAGCAGCACCCTCAGCCCCACCACCTGGAAGGGCAGCAAGCAGAGCCGACAGACCGTGGTGCTACCACTCACCGACCATGGTTCGACCGAGCTCACCGACGACGTCATCCACGACCTCTACACCTTCCCCCACACGGCGACCGACACGCTCTGCCTTCGCGTCACGCTACTCGATACGGCAGGAGCCACCCTCTCGGAATTTGAGATGGCCGACCTCCCTGTGGCCACTGGCTGCACCACGGTATTCGCGGGTGGCTTCTTCGATGACTACGGCTACCTCTACGACCCCATTCCCGACTCCTCTACAGACCCGGACCCCGACGATCCCGACGATCCCGACCCCGATACCGATACCGATGGTGACTGGGGCGAGCCATACATCATCAACCTCTGAGCGTATTCTCCTCCCGTTTTAGTCCACATTGAAAGCCCAGTACTGCATTTTCAGAAATTGACCTTGTAGTGCTGCTTGTGGCGGGAAGGGTCGAAGAAGGCGATGCCGTAGGTGAAGAGGTCGAAGGTGATGCCTGTGTGGGGGGCTTGCTGGATGGAGTGCCAAAGGGCGAGGGAGGTCTTGGTGCGGTGGATACCTTCCACCACGAGCATGCCATGCCTCGGCATCTGCTGGGCCAGGCTGGGTGCCTCGGCAATATGGGGCGCGCCGACGAAGACGAAGTCGGCCGCCTCTGTCCCCTCGTCTGCCTGGAGCCATCGGGCCGAGGGAACGGCGGCGCGGATGTACTCGCGTTCGGTAGGACAGAGCCCCACGCAGCAGACGGTGGCGGGACGGGCATAGTTGGCCAGACGGAAGAGGAGGCGCCGGCAGCGCAGGGGATACAGACGGGCGGCCCTCACCAGCGCGGGATGGAGCCTATCCAGGCGCTGGTAGGCATAGTAGGGTGTGCGCTCGCCTATGACGCCGGTGATGAAGGCGAAAGCCCAGGGTGAGTGCACACCATAGCCCCGCCGTTTGCGGAAACGTGCCACCCATATCCACGGATGGCGCACCAGACGCAGGTTTTTTGTATGGGGGTTCAAGGGGTTCATCAGATTTCCACCCTTATCTCGCCCGAGCCGTAGCAGCGGTGGTGCCCGGCATCATAGAGCACGGCAAACTGTCCTGGGGCAACGCCTTGGAGGGGATGGGTGGTGTGGATATCGAGGGTGCCGTCGGGGAGCCGTCTCACCATGGCGGGTGTGAACTCGGGTGTGTGGCGTATCTTCACCGTCATCGCGTTGGCGTTGGCATTGGCGTTGGCCAGCAGGTCCACGCCGTTCAGCCATTGGAAGTCGGTGGCCAGGAAGTGGTCGCAGTACTGCTCGCGGGTGTCGAAGCCCTGTGCCACCCACAGGATATTGCGCTCCATATCCTTGGCCGTGACATACCAGGGTCCGCCGCCGAAGCCCAGCCCCTTGCGCTGCCCTATGGTGTGGAACCACAAGCCGCGGTGCGTGCCCAGCACACGTCCTGTCTCACGGTCGATGACCTGTCCGGGCTGCTCGCCCAGGTACTGTCGCAGGTAATCGTTGTAGTTGATCTTGCCCAAGAAACAGATGCCCTGACTGTCCTTGCGGTGGGCGGGGAGCAGATGTTCGCGCTCGGCGATGGCGCGCACCTCGGCCTTGGGGAGGTGCCCTATGGGGAAGAGGGCCTTGCGCAGCTGCCACGGCTGCAACTGGGCCAGGAAATCTGTCTGGTCCTTGACGGCATCGGGGCTGGTGCAGAGCCAGACGCGACCCTCCTCGTCCTCCTCGGTGGTGGCATAGTGGCCCGTGGCTATGAAATCGTAGTCCTTGCCCACGCGCTCGTCGAAGACGCCGAACTTGATGAGACGGTTGCACATCACGTCGGGGTTGGGCGTCAGCCCCTGGCGCACACGCTCCATCGTGTAGCGTACCACCCGGTCCCAGTAGTCGGCATGCAGGTCCACCACGCGCAGCGGCAGGTCGTACTTGCGAGCCACGGCGCGCGCCATCTGCAGATCCTCCTCCATGGTGCAGGTGAGGTCGCTGGTTCCGCTCTCGGGACCTATCTGTATGTACCACAAGTCGGGCCGGCAGCCTTGCTCCACCAGCAGGTGTACGGCCACCGAACTATCCACACCGCCCGAGAGCAGCGTGGCTATGCGGGCATGGACGATGTCTCTCATTGCGAAGCAAAGGTACGGAAAAAGGTTAGAGGTTAGAGCCGAGAGGTTAGGTTTTTTTTGTCGCGAGGGCCGAAAACAATCATTTTTGAACCAATAACGCACAACAACGCACCGATATTCAATGATTGAGAGAACGAATATATGATCAACAATTGGGCTGCGCGGTCGGAAAACCCCCACCCAACGATGCACGCCCCCTACATGGCTTTATAGGGCGCTGCCTTTCGGCAACGCC
>R18__coassemble_1335_pt1 | contig 37169 bp, 20 predicted proteins | sample R18__metabat2_high_PE_031 | metagenome-assembled genome bin R18 | reverse complement strand
ACCAGCGTGCAACTCTCGCAGGACGAGAAGCGCGTGTATGACCTCATCGCACGTCATCCAGGGCGACTCCTTCTCGTAGTCGTCACGATAGTCGTCATCCTCCTCGTCCTCCTCGTCATCGTCCTCATCTACTTCCTCGCCATTCTCCATACGACGGCGTGTGATGGATGACTTGTCGATGCGGTTGCCTTCCTCGTCGTAGGTGTCTTCGTCGGCGAAGCGCAACTTGATGGTGGGGGCTTTCTCCTTGATGAAGATGGCCTCTATCCATGTGCCCTTCACGATCTCTAGACACTCGAAGCCGTCCTCTATTCGTTTGTCGCGCGTACCGCCTGGCATATGCATGCGCTTCTCGGGCAGTGTCGTCGTTGTCACCTCGAACTGACTCTCTATGATGTCGCGTATGTGGAGGGGCACACTCTCCCAGCCTCCGCCGAAGTTGCGGCTCAGCAGTTCCACGAGTGTGGCAGCACTCACATGCTTGATGTTCTCGTATGTCAGGTCCGAGAGTTGGCGTATCACGCGTTTGCGTATGGCCACCCAGCCTTTCTTAGGGTTTGAACGGGTGAAGGTGAGCCACTCGCCGTTCTCGTACATCTCCTTCTCGCGGTCGTTGTCGGGATCGTAGTGTACCACCTCATACTGCATGCGTATGATGTTGAGGAGGCGCTCTTCGCAACCCTCAAAGTCCTCATCGCTCTTGCCCTCTTCCCACAGTTGCACCAGTTCGTTCTCGGGGATGTCCCATATGTTGGCGGGACTGATGTCGAGGATGGATTCTGTCTTGAAGTTTTTTTTCTTGGTCATATCTTTGTTGAATGGTTTATGGTTGTCTGTATTTACCGAATTAAGATGCGTGTGTAGTGCGCGCACGCAACATTTGCGCGGCAAAGGTAGTGCAAACCGAGCGGAGTACAAAGAAAATCCAAAGGTTTTTTCTTTTAATCCCGAGGTGCAGCCTACTTTCGCGAGTTTTTTCCTCCGGCGAGCGAAATTGGGCTTTTTTATAGAACCCACCTTAACTTTTTTCGGAGAGTTCCAGCCAGCGCAGTTCCTTCGTGTCGAGTTCTGCGATGAGTTGGGGCAGTCGTTTGCTCACCAGTAGCAGTTGCTCCTGCGTCAACGTTCCGCTGCACAGCGCTTTCTCCAGCAGCTGCCGTTCCTCGGTCATCTTCGCTATCTCCCCCTCCAGGGTCTCCATCTCCTTCTTTTCCTTGAAGGTGAGCGTGGCACGTCTGCTCTCGTCTGCCTTCTCCCGTCTGCATTTTGCACGTCTGCAAAAGCCGTCCTTCTGTACCGAGCCCTCAGTGCGTCGTTCGGAGCCCTCGGTCTTCAGCTCTCGCCTCTCGTTGCGGTACTGCGTGTAGTTGCCTGCGAAATCGTCCACCTTGCCGTCGCCCTCGAACACCAACAGATGGTCCACCACCTTGTCCATGAAATACCTGTCGTGACTCACCACGATGACGCACCCTTTGAAGTGGCGCAGGTAGTCCTCCAGAATCTGCAGCGTCACGATGTCGAGGTCGTTGGTGGGCTCGTCCAGGATGAGGAAATTGGGGTTCTGCATCAGCACCGTACACAGATACAGGCGTCGCCGTTCGCCCCCCGAGAGTTTGTAGATGTAGTTCTGTTGTTGCAGTGGGCTGAACAGGAAATGCTGCAGGAACTGCATGGCCGTGAGGTGGCGTCCTCCTCCGAGGTCCACGTACTCTGCCACGCGTCGCACCGCATCGATGACCTTCATCTGCTCGTCAAACTCCATACCCGTCTGGGCGAAATACCCGAAACGTACCGTCTCGCCCACCACGAAACGTCCACTGTCGGGCTTCACCAGTCCCAGCAGCAACTTCACGAAGGTGCTCTTACCCGTTCCGTTGGGCCCTATGATTCCCATCTTCTCGTAGCGCGAGAAATTGTAGTAGAAGTCCTTGAGGATGACGTGGTCGCCAAAGGCCTTGGAGACATACTCGGCCTCGAAGATCTTGCTGCCGATGTAGGTGCTCTTGACCTGCAGTGACATCTGTTTCTCCTTCACCTGCTGGTGGGCGCGACGTTCCAGATCCTCGAAAGCCTCCTCGCGGTAGCGTGCCTTATGCCCACGTGCCTGAGGCATGCGACGCATCCATTCCAGTTCGGTACGATACAGGTTGTTGGCCCGTGCTATCTCGGCATTGGTGTTGTCGATGCGCTGCTGACGTTTCTCCAGGTAGTAGGCATAGTTGCCGCGGTAGGTGTACAGACGTCCCCCGTCCAGCTCTATGATTTGTGTGCAGATATGGTCCAGGAAATACCTGTCGTGCGTCACCATCAGCAGGGTGATGTGCGAACGCGACAGATACGTCTCCAGCCACTCCGTCATCTGCAGGTCAAGATGGTTGGTGGGTTCGTCCAGGATGAGCAGGTCGGGCTCGCGCGACAGTACGTTGGCCACGGCCACACGCTTCAGCTGACCGCCTGAGAGGTGTTCCACCAGTTGGTCGTGGTCCACGATCTTCAGTTTCGTCAGGTACTCCTGCATGCGGCGTGGCTCCTCGGGACACTGCCACACACATGCCTCGCGCACTGTCATCCCCGCTGGGTAGTGTGGTTCCTGAGGCAGATAGGCCACGCGCAGACCGTTGCGGTAGGTCACCGTGCCCGACTCGGCTGCCGTCACCCCTGCCACGATATTCAGCAGCGAACTCTTCCCTACCCCATTGCGGGCTATCAGGCCTATGCGTTCTCCCTCGGCTATGCCGAAGTTCAGGTCCTGGAATAGCACCTTGTCACCTACGGCATACGACAGGTTCTCCACTTGCAGAAAAGGATTCACGTCAGCCATGTCTCTGGGTTTTTCGACGGTGTTTTTGCTTGTTTCGGGCGCAAAGTTACGTAAAATGAGCAGAAAAATGAGGCCTCGATGCAAAAAAATGCCTTTCCTGCACTTTTTCTCACCAAAAAGACCTATCTTTGCCGCCGTTTTCGGAGCTGACCATACGTGACACTCATAAAAGCAGCTCCTTCTCCTCGGATTTTATCCCCCCACAGATTATTCTTTTTTTGTAGCAGACTGCGGAAAGTCTGCTCCATTACACCTTTTACATAATAAGTATGCACACTAAGCATGAACTTGAGAGCATGTCGGACATTGCTCTGGTGGAACTTGCCAAGTCGTTGGACATCGCGGTGAAGAGTTCTACCGAAAAAATCGACCTAATCTATGACATCATCGGCCGCGAGAGCGAGATGCCAGCTGAGCCCCCTACCCCTGCTCCCGCCAAGCCCAAACGCGGTCGTCCATCCAAGGCCGAACTTGCAGCCCGCGAGGCAGCCAAAGATACGGCCAAAGCCGCCAAGAAGACCGAGAAGACCGAGAAGACCGAGAAGACTGAGAAGAATGAGAAGACCGAGAAGACCGAGAAGACTGAGGTAGCCGTTGTTGCCGTTTCTCCCGAGGCTCCAGCCGCTCCAGCCACCTCCGAGCAGCCAAAACGTCGTCGCAAGAAGGCCGCTACCCCCACCGAGCCCGATCTCTTCTCTACCCTCCCCGACGCACCCGCACCTGTTGATACTCCCGTGAAAGTAGAAAAGCCCGCGGCTCCCGAGAAAGCAGTAAAGCCAGCAGCTCCCGAGAAGCCAACCGCTCTCGAGAAGCCAGCCGCTAAACCCTCAGAGGAGGCTCTGCGTCGTTTCTTCGACCCCAACGAGGTATCCTTCATCGTGGTCAAGGATGTCTCCGACCCTCCCACCACGGTAAAGCCTACGGCAGCCCCGCAAACCGCCGCCCCTGTAACCCCTACTGTCTCGTCGGCCAAGGCCTTCGACTTCTCCAACATGATCACTGCCGAGGGTGTCCTCGAGGTCATGCCCGAAGGGTACGGATTCCTGCGCTCGTCGGACTACAACTACCTGCCCAGTCCCGATGATGTCCTCGTCACCGCGCAACAGATCAAGCAGGCAGGCCTCAAGATGGGCGACACCGTCGTGGCAGCCATTCGTCCCCCTCGCGACGGCGAGAAATACTATCCCCTCGTCAGCATCAAACGCATCAATGGCGAAGAACCTGCACGCATCCGCGACCGTCAGGCCTTCGAGAACCTCACGCCCCTCTTCCCCGAGGAGAAGTTCCAACTCTGCAAAGGCTACAACGACAAGCTCAGTTGCCGTGTCGTAGACCTCTTTGCCCCAATAGGCAAGGGACAGCGTGCCCTCATCGTGGCGCAGCCCAAGACGGGTAAGACCATCCTCATGCAGGATATTGCCAATGCCATCGTGGCCAACCATCCCGAGGCCTACATCATCATGCTCCTCATCGACGAGCGTCCCGAGGAGGTGACCGAGATGGCTCGCAACGTACATGCCGAGGTCATCGCCTCCACCTTCGACGAACCCGCCGAGCGCCACGTACGCATAGCCAGCATCGTGCTGGAGAAAGCCAAGCGTATGGTAGAGAGTGGACACGATGTCGTCATCTTCCTCGACAGCATCACCCGTCTGGCCCGTGCCTACAACACTGTGGCTCCTGCCAGCGGCAAGATCCTCTCGGGTGGTGTCGATGCCAATGCCCTGCACAAGCCCAAACGTTTCTTTGGTGCGGCACGCAACATCGAGAATGGCGGATCGCTCACCATCATTGCCACAGCCCTCATCGACACGGGTAGCAAGATGGACGAGGTCATCTTCGAGGAGTTCAAGGGAACGGGCAACATGGAGCTGCAACTCGAACGTGCCCTCAGCAACAAACGCATCTATCCTGCCGTCAACCTCGTTGCCAGTTCAACACGTCGCGACGACCTGCTCCTCGACCCCGAGGTACGTCAGCGCATGGATGGCATACGCACCTTCCTCTCCGAGATGAATCCCGTTGAGGCCATGACCGAACTGTCCAAGGTGTTCAACAACACCAAGAACAACGCCGAATTTCTTGTTGTGGCCAATTCCTAAGGCACAAAGTGTGCCAACGTCATCAGCTTGTCCTCGTCGTCCATGAGGAAATAATGAGGATGACGCACCGTGCGGCCACCCACAACCTGATGGCTATGGATGGCCATCAGCAGACGGCCCTTCCAGTCCCTGAACAGCATACCATGCCCGTAGCCCTCTGGGGTTACGGGTTTTTCGTCGTGGATCCACGGACCATCCAGCGTGCCGCTCTTGCTATATGCCACACCCTGGGTATAGACACCGTCTATCCAGCTGCTCCATATCATGCCCAGACGTCCCGACTGTGTGCGGAACAGGAAAGGGCCGTCGGTGACCACGTTGGGACCTCCCGTCTTCTCGTCGTGGCTCCACGGCGAATCGGCAGCGCTGAACATGAGGTGCGACGTCCCTATGCTGTTGCGCAGCGAGGCATCCAGGCGTATCTTCTCCATCGTGCCAAATCCTGCCTGCAGCCATTCGTGGCAGAACACCATGTAGGGCTTGTCGTCGGTATCCACCCACAGTGTGCCATCCAGTGTGGCCCAGTTGGCAGGAAGGATGGGTGTGGCCGAGGCAGTGCGGTAGGGACCTCCTGGCGTGTCCGACTCGAAGATGTGTGTAGCCCTGCGTGGGATGCGCTGTCCTCGCACCTCGTCTATTGTCGTGCCGTTGTTGGTGATGGTGGCCAGACAGTAGTACTTGCCGTTGTAGTGATGCAGCTCGGCGGCCCAGATGGCTGGTCGCTTGCCCATCCAAGATGCCGTATCTATGTCGATGAGGTGCTTGGGGCCGTCCCACGTCTGCAGGTTCGTGCTCGTCCACAGTTGGCCTCCTGTGCCCGTCATGTAGTAGGTGTGCGTGGCCGAGTCGGCCAGGATGAAGGGGTCACTCAGCAGGATGCTGTCGGTGAGTACATTCTTCCTCGCCGCTATGGGCAGGGCAAGGGCAAGAATCAGGGCAACTACGCCGCCACGTTGCAAACGTTGATGGTTCGGCATTGCTCGCCAACCGCGATGGAAAGTAACCATTAAACCTTAACCTTTAACCTTTTAACCAATGAAACCCTACAGTCCTTGCACTTTCACCGTCACACGCCCTGTGCTCTTGCCGAAGAGCGTAGAGGACTGACTCTGGCGCAGACTGCCGGCATAGTCGCTGTAGATGCTGCCGTCGGTGGTGCGTGTCCCCTGGGCACTGTAGCTGTAGGTACCCACGAAATTCACCTCGATGCTCGACAGGATATTCTGGGGCACGGCGAACTTCATCTCTGGATCCTGTGGCTGGGCATCGTAGCACACACTCGACGTGAACGTCACCGTGGTGTCCTGCCCTATGCCCTTGCTGTTCTCGAAGGTATAGGCCAAGGTCCAGTCGTACTTGGCCTGGTAGATGAGGTGCCCTATCTGTTCCTGCACGGCCACCACCTTAAGGGTGTCGCCCTTGATGGCCATCTCTGGCGTGACCTGGAAACCCTTCCATGTGGGCATGTAGGAAGTCACATCCTCATCGCCACAGGAAACGACAGAACATAACACGCACACAATCAGTGATGTAAACAAGAATCTTTTCATTTTTACTTTAATCATTTATAAATACTCTTCGAAGTCCTCTTTCAAGGCCTTATACAAGCGCTGTACGGGCAGGCCCATCACATTGAAATACGAGCCCTCAATGCGCTCTACGCCCACGTAGCCTATCCACTCCTGCACGCCATAGGCACCTGCCTTGTCCAGGGGGTGATAGTGGGTGACGTAGTAGTCTATCTCCTCGTCGCTGAGGGTGGCAAAGGTCACGTCGCTCCTGCACGAGAACATCGACTGTCGCTCCGTTGTCGTCAGGCACACACCCGTGAACACCTGGTGTGTCTTGCCCGAGAGGGCACGCAGCATACGCTGTGCGTCGGTCTCGTCCTTGGGTTTCTCCAGCACCTCGCCGTCCAGCCACACGATGGTGTCGGCTGTGACGAGCAGTGTATCGTCGGGCAGCATGTGCCGGTACGCATCCGCCTTGGCTCTACTGATATACAACGGTATCTCGCCCTCGGTGAGTCCGCAGGGGTAACTCTCGTCGATGCCAGGCAGCACCCGCACCTCGAAATCCACGCCCAGCCCTGCCAGCAGTTCCTTGCGACGTGGCGAATTGGAAGCAAGCCAAATCTTCTTCATAATCTCGTGTATGGGTGGGTCCTTTAATTACTTCCTACCATCCGAAAGCCCTCTTGTCGGCCAGCCACTTGCCCTGTGCCTTCAGTACCTGCTCCACCACATCGCGACCGCAGCCGTAGCCACCCCGCTTGGGCGAGACATAGAGCGAGATGGCCTGTATCTCGGGTGCAGCGTCGACCGGACAGACAGGGCACCCCACCTGTTGCATGATCTCGTAGTCGGGGATATCGTCGCCCATATACAGTACCTCATCGTCCTGCAGACTGTACTTCGTCTTCAGCAGTTGGTACGTCTCCATCTTCACCGAACAGGCCAGGAAGATGTCCTCGATGCCCAGCAGCTCGTACCTGCGTCGTATGGCCTCGGGACGTGCTCCCGTGATGATGGCGACGTGTATGCCCATCATCTGGGCCAGTCGCAGGGCATAGCCATCCTTGATGTTCACTGTACGCATCGGTTCGCCGTCGGTATCCTGCTGTATCGTCTCGGCACTCAGCACGCCATCCACATCAAAGAGCATGGCGCGTATCTTTGTCAAATCGTAGGGTATCATAGCAGTCAGGCTTTGAACAGAGGGGAATAGACACTCACGCGTTCCCACAACAGACGGTCCTCGTTGAACGGCTTGCGTTCCATGCCTTTGTGTCCGATGGCCACGATGCTCACCACGCGCAGCCCATCGGGCATGCCCAACAGGGTCTTCACTGTCTCCTCGGCCGAGGTGCCATCCTCGGCATAGCGGTCGCGTATCTGTATCCAGCAGGCACCCAGTCCCAGGTCCTCGGCCTGGTACAGCAGCACCGTAGCTGCCACGCTGGCATCCTCTATCCACACATCGCTCACCTCGGGGTCGGCAGCCACCACCACACACAGCGGTGCTCCTGCCAGGAAGTCGGCGCCCTGCTGCTTGCACTGCGAGAGGTTGCGCAGCATGTCGGCATCATCCACCACCACGAACTGCCACGAGTGCAGTCCCTTGCTCGTGGGCGACATCAAAGCAGCCCGCATCAGGGTCGTCACATCGTCGGCATCCAATGGTTCGTCGGTAAACTTGCGCATAGAGCGGCGCAGACGCATGAGTTCGGCAAAACTATTCATGTTATTTTCCTAATTTTGGTGCAAAGGTAGTGCAAACCGAGCGGAGTACAAAGAAAATCCAAAGGTTTTTTCTTTTAATCCCGAGGTGCAGCCTACTTTCGCGTAGCAAAGGTAATGAAAAGGTTAGAGTTTAGAGGTTAGAGGTTAGAGAAATTTGCAATATCCTCGAGAAAAAGACCCATTTTTCGGCTGCCAGAGGAAAAAAACTCTAACCTCCAACCTCTAACCTCTAACCTTTTCATTACCTTTGCACACCCTTGAACCCTCAGAACCCTCAGAACCCTTGACACCCCTCGAACCCTTGACACCCCTCGAACTCGCACGCAACTACGCGCTCTACACCCACCGCAACATTTTCCTCACCGGCAAGGCCGGTACCGGCAAGACCACCTTCCTGCGAAACCTCCAGAACGAGTGCCGCAAACGCATGATTGTCGTGGCTCCTACTGGTGTGGCAGCCATCAACTGCGGTGGGGTCACGATACACTCCTTCTTCCAACTCTCGCCCGGCATCTTCCTCCCCGACGGCAAGATGGTGGCTGGACGCGACAAGAACTCTCGCTACACCTACAACAAGCACAAGATCAACATACTCCGTTCGCTCGATCTTCTCGTCATCGACGAGATATCCATGGTGCGCTGCGACCTCCTCGATGCCATCGACGATATCCTGCGACGCTACCAGCGCCACGACCAACCCTTCGGCGGCGTGCAACTCCTGGTCATCGGTGACCTCCAGCAACTCGCCCCCGTAGCCACCGAGACAGAATGGGACATCCTGCGCCAGTTCTACGACACGCCCTACTTCTTCTCCTCCCAAGCCTTCCTGCAGTCGGCCTTCGTCACCATCGAACTCACCCAGGTGTTCCGACAGCAAGACCAGGACTTCGTACGTGTGCTGGGACAGGTGCGCACCAATAGCCTCGACGCCCATGCCCTGGCCCTCCTCAACAGTCGCTACGACCCCCATTTCCAGCCACCACAGCACGAGGAATGGATCACCCTCGTCACCCACAACGCCCAGGCAGCAGCCATCAACAACAACCGACTCGGGCAACTCACCACACCCTCCCACACCTTCCATGCCACCGTCACGGGTGACTTCCCCGAACTCTCCTACCCCACCGAACGCGACCTCGTCCTGCGCGTGGGGGCACAGGTCATGTTCTGCAAGAACGACCCCTCGCCCGACAAAGCCTTCTACAACGGACGCATAGGACAAGTCACCGACATCACCGACGACCATGTCTGCGTACACCTCACCGACACCGATACCGACCTGGAGGTGAGTCCCCTCACCTGGGACAACCTCCACTACGTCACCGACAAGACTACAGGCCAGATACGGGAGGAGTCTGTGGGACAGTTCCGACAGATACCCCTGCGACTGGCCTGGGCCATCACCATACACAAGAGTCAGGGACTCAGTTTCGACCGTGCCATCATCGATGCTGGACGCTCCTTCAGCCACGGCCAGGTCTATGTGGCCCTCTCCCGCTGCCGTACCCTCCAGGGCATGGTCCTCACCACACCCATCTCGGGCCATCTGCTCCTTGCCGACGACCGTGTCACGACCTTCACCGACGAGAGTCAGCAGCACCAGCCCACACCAGGCACACTCGCCCTGGACCGCAACACCTACATTCAGGACATCCTCCTCGACATCTTCGACTTCCGCAGCATCAGCATGCGACTACGCTACCTGCTGCGCCTCTGTCAGGAGCACCTGGAACGCCTCTACCCTACCTTCACGGCCCTCGTGGCAGAGGCATGCACCGACACCGACGCGCACCTCGCCGCCGTAGGCCTCAAGTTCCAGCCCGTCCTGCGTCAGATGATGTCAACGCAACCCGACTACGATGCCAACCAAGCTCTCCAAGAAAGGGTGCAGCGTGCCATGGAATATTTCCTGCGCCATACCACCGACATCCTCGGGCCCCTCATGCACCACGACCTCCCCGTCATCGACAACGCTCGCATACGCGAACAGGTAGAACGCGAGTTCCAACTCCTCCAGCAGGACTATGCCCTCAAGGCCAGCATCTTCACCGGCTGTCTCAACCACTTTGACCTCGCCTCCTACTGGGATGCCAAAGCCCGTGCCAGCATGACCGAGGAGACCACCAAAAGCAGAGGGACAACCAAGAAAACCAAGACGAAGACAGCCACGACACGCCCTGCAAAAACCAACGTTGCCCCCACTCGTACCCCCGCTGCCGGCACCTCCTCCATCTCGGGCTCCGTCTATCGCCGACTCCTCGACTGGCGCAAAGGCGTGGCACACGAGCGCAAACTCCCCGAGGGTTACATCCTCCCCATGAAGACCCTCATCACACTCTCTGGCCTCTGTCCACGCAACCTCGACGAACTCGCCGCTGTGCCCGGCATAGGCCCCACCATCTTAGCCAAGTACGGGTCGGAACTCCTAACGCTAATGAACAATAGAGATTAAGGTGGTGAGGGTGAGGGTCTGTCCTGCTTGGGCGTGGACTTCGAAGCCTACGCGCATGGTGCCTGAGTTGGGGGCATCGTAGTCGTGGGTGGGCTGGTTGCTCCACACTTTCATCTCCACGTCTCGTGTGGGGTGTTTCACCTGCAGACGCATGGTCTTGCCGTGCTGGGTGAGGAGGATGGTGTGGTCATCGACTATGGTGGCCTGGGCTGGGGTGACCATGTGCCAGGCTATGATGGCGGCACTGTCGGCCACCTGTAGGCGGTCGGTGATGGTGAGGTTGTCGTGTGCATCGAGACAAGCGGTACGTATGGCACTGCGCAACTGTCCCTCATAGACGTGGGTCATATCCACCACGGCACCTTTGCGCTTGGGGCTCTGGTAGGTGTGGGTAATCTCGGCCTTGCCGTTGACCCTCGACCGTAGTCCGTTGACACTTATGGTGTTGTGTGCCTCGTTGTTGTAGCGGAAGACATCCCATCGCTGACTCTCCTGACGCATGTTCCACAGATCCACGCCACGACTCTCCAGCGAGAGGTAGTCCTGGCTGCCGAGGTCGGTGGCCCAGCGTTCGCCGTTGCGCTCGAAGACGAAGGTGCCGGCATCCATGTGGGCGTGACTGGACGATGCTGTGCCTCCCTTGATGGCGAAGTAGGTATCCTCCCTGCTGTCCCATCCGCTGCGGTAGATGAATACAGGTGTGGTGCCACGACACCACCAGAACGACGAGGTGGGAGCTGTCACCTGGGTGAGGTCGGTCTGCGAGGCCAGGATGGGCAGCATGGGCAGCAGACGGTTGTCCTCCTCGAAGGTCATGCCTGGGTCGGCGATGTGTTGCATCTCGAGGTAGAGCAACGTGGGGTCTTGCAGCTGACGGGCGAACCAGAAGAGCATGGTGTTGCACTGCATACCGTTGGTGGTGTCGTAGAAGTTGAAGCACTGCTCCAGTGGTGTGGACATATATTGCACGAAACGAGCCGATTGCAGAAAACCATCGTAGGCCGACAAGCCAGCATCGTTGCCCAGGGCGGTGCGCAGACCTTCGAGTAGCATTACCTCGAAGCTGGTGCCGTAACTCCAGTAGTTGTACCCTTCGGGGTAGCCACCGTCGGGACCATAGACTCTGAGACAGTTGGGATTGACGCTCACGGCGCGTTCTATATGGTGGCGGGCCACATCGGGCATCTCTTCGTAGAGGGCGAGAGCACCATAGGTGATGCCTGCATTGCACACCGAGTTCCAGTTGTTGGTGTGGTCCAGTTTGGTGTGGTCGGCAGCCTGCAGTCCGTGTGTGAGGATGGCTTGGGCGATCATGGCACGGTCGGCAGTGCTCAGCCAGTCGTAGAGCCAATCATAGCCCAGTGCCATAGCCATCGTCATCTCGGCGGTGTCGAGGAAATGGCTGGGGTTCCAGTCGGCGAAGCGACAGGCGGCTTTCATCTCCTGCAGGGCACGCAGGGCGTAACGCTCGTCGCCTGTCATGCGGTAGGCATAGGCCAGATGGGTGATGCGACGCAGGACGAGGCGCGAGACTGCGAGGAGCCGTTTGCCGTCTTTCTTGTAGTAGGCTGTGGGTTCGCTGAGTGTCTCGTCGGCGTAGGCCATGATGCGGGCATGGACGGCAGCGACGGACTGGGAGGTCTCTATGGTGTGGCGCACAGCGGTCTCCATGTCCTGGGTGAAGACGAGGCGAGGATGTGGGGCTATGCTGTCGTAGTCGAAGGCGTGTGCCTTGGGCCCTACGGCTCCGCTCAGGAACCAGACGAGGACGACGAGGGAGAGACGGCTTTTCATGGGGCTATTTCGTTTTTCAGTGTCGCGAGTATTGTGCGCACCACGTCTTGCATATTGCACCGACGGCAGGAATGGACGTGGAGGTGGTGGGTGCAGCTGGCCTGTGGTGTGATGATGCAGTACCATACCGTTCCGTTGGGGGCATGTGCGTCGCCTCCTTGGGCACCGATGTAGCCTGTCACAGCTACGGCGATGTCGGCTTCTGTGCGAGACAAAGCCCCCTGGGCCATGGCCTGGGCCACCTCGGCACTCACCACGCCGCATGTGTCAATCAACACTGCAGAAACGTCCAGCAGCTCCGTCTTCATCGGGGTCTGGTAGGTGACGAACCCTCCCCGCAGGTACTGCGAGGCTCCTTCCACCTGAGCCAGGGCATGGGCAATGCCTCCCGCCGTACAACTCTCGGCCGTGACGATGGTGAGCCCTTGTGTCCGCAGCGCCTCACCTATCTCGGTGGCAAGGGATTGCAAGGTATCTTCAGGTGCGAGCACTGCGCATATCTTCTCCAGCCACTCCGCATCCACGGCATCGAAGGTGGCGAGGTGACGGCTGTCGATGTCCAGGACGGCGAGGATTTGTTCGTGGGCAGTATCCCACACCGGCACCACGATCTCGCTGCGCGACTCGCTGCTGCAGGCTATGTGGCCAGGGAACTGCTCCACGTCGGGCACCACGACGGTGTGTCGCTCTTTCCATGCCGTGCCGCAGACCCCTCGGCCATAGGGTATCACGGTGCAGGCCAGAGGTCCCTGGAAGGGTCCGAGGATGAGACTCATGCCATCCACACGGTAGAAGCCCGTCCACCAGAACCCCATCGTCTCGTGGAGCAGGGCGGCGGTGTTGGCCATGAGTGCTATGCTGTCGGGGCAGCCCTCGCGCAGTTCCTTCACCTGACGCAGCAGGATGTCGTATTGTTCGGTTTTTGTCATATTGTGAGAGCAAAGGTAGTAAAAAAGGTTAGAGGTTAGAGGTTAGAGGTTAGAGAAATTTGCATTTTCCACGAGAAAAACACTCATTTTCGCCCGCCGGAGGAAAAAACTCTAACCTCTAACCTCTAACCTCTAACCTTTTTCCCTACCTTTGCTACGCGAAAATAGGCTGCGCCTCGGGAATAAAAGAAAAACCTGCGGATTTTCTTTGTATTCCGCTCGGTTTGCACTACCTTTGCTACGCGAAAGTAGGCTGCACCTCGGGAATAAAAGAAAAAACCTGCGGATTTTCTTTGTATTCCGCTCGGTTTGCACTACCTTTGCGCCGCGAACACACCTTATTAACTTTATATCTATGAAGAAAACGCTACTTGCTGCCGTGATGGTGATGGCGTGTGCCCACATGGGTGCACAGACCAGCATCACCCTGACCACGACAAAGACGGCAGGCGAGACATTCTCGTTCACCGTCAACGCGGGCATCACCTGCACCGTCAACTGGGGCGGCGTGACACCCGAGACCATCGTGAGCACGGGAGAACCCATCACGGGTACACTCGTGCGTGGCGAGGTGAATGTGAAAGCCTTTGGCCTCACCTACCTGAATGCTTCGGGACAGTCGTTGACCAAGATCTCGATGACCGACCCCGACGACCTGGAGACGCTGCTCCTCTCGGACAACCAGTTGAGTGCCATCAACGTGACCAAGGCCACCAACCTGCGTACCCTCTGGTGCGACAACAACGAGATCACGGCACTGGGACTCAGCAAGTGTCCGCTGCTGGAGTGTGTCCTCTGCTCGGGCAACAAGATCACCCGCATCACCTACCCCACCGAGGGCTTCGACGCCATGGCCGATTTCTGGGCCAACGAGAACGAGCTGACAACCCTCAACCTGCTGGGTGGCACACGCATCAAGACACTCAACGTGGAGAACAACGCACTCAAGACCATGACGCTGTCGCCCCTGGAGGAGAAGGCCGTGGCTGTGTTCCTGGATGGCAACAACCTGGACTTCACCAGTTTCTGGAACACCGCCAACGTGGGAGCTTACTACATCGGCAACCAAGGCACCCTGGCTCTGGCCAAGGCCGAGTACAACATAGGCGAGGAAATCACCACACGCGACCTCTACGGTGTGAATGCCGACAGCGTGAGCGTGGGTCCCACCTACGCCTGGTATGCCTACGACACCGAGGGAACTGCCAAGAAGCTCACCCGCGGTTCTGGCGGCGACTTCGTCTATAAGAGCACGACGGAGAAGCATATCTTCAAGTTCAACAAGGCCTTCGACGATGTCAACCTGGAGATTACGTCGTCCAAGTACCGCGGCGTGACCCTGCAGACCGACCACATCCGCATCATCGACCCCACGGGTGTGGAGTGTATGGAGGGTTCTGATGGTTCTGATGGTTCTGACGGTCTGGAGCTGAGCGCCGAGGAGGGTTACCTCACCCTCACCGCCACACAGCCCACCACGGTAGCCATCTACGACCTGGGCGGCGTGCTGCGTTGGCAGGGCACCGTACAAGGCAGCGAGCGCATCCAGCTGGGACACGGAACGTTTGTTATTAACCACGTAAAAGTCAGCATGTAAGATATGAAAAAGATAACGACTTTGGCTCTGGCTTTGGCTTTGGCCTCGACGGGATTGGCACAGACGAGTGCCGATGTGCAGACCATCGTGCCTGGACGCACCACCATGAGCATTGACTACGCCACCAGCGAGTTCACCGTGCCCGTGCGTGCCAACAACAACTACACAGCAGTGTGCAATGCCTCGTGGCTGGTGCCCACGGTGAGTGCCGACGGAGGGAGCATCCACTTCGCTGCCGCCATGAACGAGAACGCCAACAACCGCACCGCCACCGTCACACTCACCTCGGAGGACGGCACGATGGTGCGCACCATGAAGGTGACGCAGAGCCGCGAACAGACGGCCGAGAGCATCCCCGAACTGCGCGTATATCCCACCAAATCGACAGCCAGCAGCTCGCAGAGCGGCGAGGGTGTGGAGCGACTCTTCGACAACAACACCTCCACCCTCTGGCACAGCAACTACAGCGGTGGTGGCTTCCCCATCACCCTCGACTTCACCTTCAGCGGCGAGGAGAGCATAGACTACATCGAGTACACCCCACGCAGGAGTCAGACCAACGGCAACTGGAAAGCCATCGACATCTACGTGCAGCAGGTGGGCGAGGCCACACTCAAGAAGGTGGCCTCCTACGACTTCGAGGGCTCGAACGACATACGCACTGTGCGCTTCGACCAGGCCGTGACACCCACCAAGATACGCATCAGCATCAAGAGCGGTGCCGGTAACTTCGCCAGCGGAGCCGAACTGGGCTTCTACCGCAACAAGGTCGATCTCGCCGACTTCGACATCTTTGCCGACGACCTCTGCACCTCCCTGCGCGAAGGCGTGACACAGGCCGACATCGACGCCCTGCAGAACCCCTTCTGCCGTCTGCTGGCCCAGAAGATGCTGGCAGGCCAGTACGACCTGGACTACCGCTATGCCGAGTACCCCTGCCGCCTCAGCTACAACGTGCTCTCCGACGAGTGGAACGCCCCGGGCAAGTACTACAGTCAGCTGGACAACCCCACAGGTATCCACTTCAATGCAGGCGACACCAAGGCCGTCTTCGTGAGCGGACTGCCCGAAGGTATGTCGGCCAACCTCACCATCGTGGCCTGGTACGTGGGCAAGGACGGCGGTAACTTCGACGGAGGCAACCCCCACAGCGTCTCCTACAACCTGCGCAATGGTATCAACAAGATACACTACACCTACGACTGGGACGGCCTGGGCTACATCTGCTACTATGCCGACACACGCGCTGCCTGGGAGGCTGGTATCCCCAACCTCAAGGTACACATCGCCAACGGTGTCGTCAACGGTATCCTCACCCCCGACAAGACCAACGACGAGATGTACCAGCTGTGCAAGACGGCCAAGAACGTGTGCATGGACGTCTATGGCAAGAAGGTGCAGAGCATCTGGACCAGTGCCGGTCTGCGCGACTACTGCAAGGCCAGCGACGGTACCAGCCTGGGCTATCGTCAGTTCATGAACGTGCTGGACAGCCTCATCCAGTGGGAACACCGCGTGCTGGGCTTCGAGAAGTACAACCGCATGCCCGACAACCACACCATGGCCTACACCAACTACACCTACTACATGTTCCAGGGCGGCTGGGGCGTGAGCTTCCACCACAACCAAGAGAAACGCGTGCTCAACTGCAAGACCATCATGTACAACGACTACGACGCCATCTGGGGTCTCTCCCACGAGTGGGGCCACCAGCACCAGATGACCCCCTACCTCTGCTGGAGCGGTATGGGCGAGGTGAGCAACAACATCATGTCGTACTACAACGTACACCACATGGGCTACAGCTACGGTGTGGGCAAGACGGTGCGCAAACACTTCTGGGACCACGACAGCAGCGACATCTCCAAGATCAGCTCCCGTCGTCGCACCATGTACGAGTACGTGAAGAACAACAGCAGTGCCTACAACTACAGCACCGACCTGCGAACAGCCTGTCTGGCCGAGAAGGACAGCACCATCTATGGCTTCGACGAGAATCCCACACGCGCAGCAGGCATCTATGACTTCGACGTCTTCGAGATCCTCTCGCCCCTGGTATTCCTCATGAACTACGCCACCATCACCTTGCACTACGAGGACTTCTACCCCGACCTCTTCGAGGCCATGCGTCAGGAGGATGACCTGCCCGGAGGTTCCACCATCGAGAAGCAGGATGGCTTCGACAAGTACGAACTCGTGGCTGCAGCCCAGAATGGCAACAAGAACGGCCTCTACACCAAACTCGTGGAACTCTACCCCAACAGCTGCTGGGTGAAGGAGAACTACCTCAACAAGGGCAACGTATCGTACTACGACAACAGCGTACCCGCATGCTTCAACTACATACGCAAGGCCAGCCGTCTGTATGGCTACAACCTGTGGCGCTTCTTCGAGCGCATCGGCTTCCTGCGCGTAGCAGCCTACCGCATCGGCGACTACGGCGACAAGAACTTCGTCATCACCCAGAAGATGTACGATGAGTTCAAGGCCGACATGGACGAGCTGGAGGAGAAAGGGGTGATACAGCCCCTCAGCGACCAGATGCTCTACGACATCTTCCACATCCGCGACTTCAACGCCTCCAACACCGACCGCATGTACGTGACACCAGATATACCTAATTAAAGGTTTAACGGTTTAACGGTTTAACGGTTAAAGTTTAACGATGCTTAGGCGCCGCAGTGGATCCCCCACCTGCGGCGCTTTTCGTTGGGGGGTTCCGGTCCGCTTATCCGTTCAATCCGTTCAATCCGTGGTCAAATGTCAATTCATGGTAATTCGTGTCCAATTCATGGTAATTCGTGTTCGTAAATCAATATATAAATCACCACATAAATCCAAATAGATGATATAAATCCGTGATAAATCTGGCATAAATGGGGTTGGACGAATTTATTGGAGGCGCACCTACGGTGCTTGGATCTGTGATAAAACGGGCATAAATCTGTGATAAATATTTTCCCGCCCATTGTTGGTTCTATAAATTACTCACGCAGAAAACGCAGAAAGCGCAGAAGATGATTCCTTTTATTCCTTGGTTCTGCGTGCCATTTCACGGCCTTCCACCCCAAAAACACTCATTTTCGCCCGCCGGTGAAAAAAAACTCAAACCTCTAACCTCTAACCTCTAACCTTTTTCCGTACCTTTGCGCCGCGTATTTTTGCGCCGCGTACTTCGACCAGCTCAGCTGGCCAGTTATCTTACATATTTATGAAACGTCATCTTTTGCTATGCCTCCTCATGTGCTGCACGCTGCAGATGTGGGCCGAAGGTGGTATCTGGACCAACGAGTACAACAAGAACGAGTGTGCCAACTCGTTTGAGCTGACACCCGACAAGCCCTATGCCGAGTTCTGGTTGGGCTTCATAGGCTCCACCTCGGGAAAATTCGCCTACACCTTCGACATAAAATACGTCAATCAGGATGTCCCCGACCTGCAGGAGGTGTATCGGTTGGATACCGTGAATTGTGACAAAAACTATCAGTACACCGCCAACCACAGCCTCAAGTGCGGGACCGTGTTTGCCATGAATCTAAAGAAAGACGCCTCGGCCGACGGTATGAGAGTACGTATGTACTTCTCCAAGATCCCGAAGACAGGAACCTTGCAGATGGCTGTCACCTACCACGTAATCACCTCTTCTACCCACACAACGGCCACGACCAGCTTCGACATCAAGGACGGCAGCACTGTCATGGTGGTGGACCCCATCCTCGACACCCAGGCAGACCCCATCTCGGGCACAGGCAAGGTGGGGCAGCAGAAGCTCTACATCACCTCCACCGCCGATATCAGCTCCTATCGGTGGACCGACTCGGGCAGCTCCAAGACCTACGCCAACACAGGCGACACCAAGTCGGTGCTGGTGATTAATCTGCCACCTACCGAGACGACCCAGAAACGCGACATAGAGCTCTACTACACCTACACCAACAGCAGCAGCTGGGACTGGAGCTCTCGCGTATGGACCTTCAGCACCACCACGACGGTGGAGTACCAACCCTTCCACAGCGTCAAGTCGGTATCGCCCATCGATATGACGAACTACGCCCTACTGCAAAAGGGTGACGACCCATTCCTCACCGAGGAAGAGTTCAACAGCGGCGTGAGACGTTATCTCTCGTTCGTTAGCCACAAGAACTCTGGCTACAAGGCCTCGTACGACGCGGGGAAAGACATCGTCGTATCCAAGCAGACCGACGACACCTCCACCCTATTCACCGTGGTGAGATGTGAGGACGACTACAACCTCGTGAGGATTTATCCTTATGGTGTCGACAGACCCTTGGGTGCTCGCATCGGGGGGAGCGGTAATCTCTACGTAGGTCTCGACACACAAAACTACGACCTGTGGCAGATTCGTGACTTTTTCGGCACCTATGGCCGTGCCATCTCCAGTGCGGCCCTGTCCTCCAAGTCTTGGTACTTCAACGAAGATGGCACACTCTCGCTGAAGGAGTACGAGATTGATGAGCATTTCAGGGCAGACGTCAACAACTACGGCGACTACAAGGTGAGCGGACAGCAATGCCGCTACGACGAGGACTGGCTGCGACACCCGCAGAACGTGGTACGCTGGTATGTGGAGCACTACGACGACGGTGATGTCATGGATGGCGATGCCTTCCTGGTTCAGCGTGCCACAAAGAGCGACTTCTCCGATGCCACTACGGTAGGCAGTTTCAGTCTGGACGAGTACAAGGAGAAACTCACCATCGCTGGTGTCGTCACGGCTGCTTATGAGTTTGCCGACGATGACGAGGCCTCGCTCTACAACCCTATCGAACGCTCGCTCTATGCCCAGAACGGCACCCTACCCAAGATGTACTATCGCGTGGTGAGAGCTGTCGTCTATGGTCTGTGGCCCAACAATATGGGCAGCTATGCCACCACCAGCGACATAGAACTGCACTCGTTGACACCCAGCATCACCTCCTTCACCGCCACGCGTGGCAGCGACTGGGACAACGACAAACGGGCCGTGCTGACCCTGAAGTTCAACAACCCGAGGAATACCGCGGGCAGCCTCGTGCGCAAATATGTCTGGGACGAACATGCCGACGTCGTCATCACCCGTCGGGGCTACGACGATGTGGACAGGACAACCATAGACAGGGCATGCACGCAGACCATCACCATCAAGGGCACCGATGTGGTGTGGAACGACGCAGACGGTTGCTATACGGCCACCGTGGAAGATGCGCTCACCTACCCCTACACCTACTATTACTACGAGGCAAGGGTGGATGCCACTGGCGCCATGTATCCGACCGAAGAACTCAAGACCTTCGCGACAACATCGGCCGAGGCCACCAATCTCTACAACAAAACGGCAGCGCTGGTGAGCAACCTCCAGGCCACCCAGGGCGAGGAAGACGGTCGTGTGGTGGTGACCTGGGAAGCCGACGACGGTCTGCTGGACGGATTCGAACTGGTGCGACAGGCTTTCTTGGGGAGTTCAAATAGTTCAAGCGAGTCCAACTTTGGTGCAGAAAAAGTGCTGCTGACGGATACCAAGACCATGGTCTATGTCGATGACGATGTGGCACCGGATTCGGCCTATCGCTACACCGTTCGTGCCAAGATGACCTACCGCGGCATGGAGTACCAGAACACCAAGGTTGTGATGGGTTGGGCATCCGGCTTAGGCAGCCTCAGGGGACAGGTGAGGCTGGCCAACGGTGCCGCCATGCCGGGACGACTCACCGTCACTGCCAAGCGTATGGAAGCCCTCGACAGGACCGAAGTGATGATCGACGGCAAGGTATGCATCCCATCCCTGCACATCGACAAGGGGACGGAGGTGAGCACCGTGTGCGATGCCGATGGTTGCTTCTCCCTCGAGGGACTGGCCTACAATGGCGCCGACACACCTTTTGAACTCACCGTGGCAGCCGAGGACGGCACCCTCTCGTTCGAGAACTCCCAGGGCGTAGCAGGCCCCTATGCCGCCACACTCAGCAGAGCCAAGACCGAATACTCCGGCATCACCTTCACCTGTAGGGACGAGTACCGCATCACGGGCCGTGTGCTCTACGAGAGCTCCACGGTGCCGGTAAGGGATGTGACATTCAAGGTATATTACGGCACCGACGAGACAGGCTACACGCTGAAAGACGCTTCGGGCCAGGACATAGTGACCAACCAGACCGGTAACTTCGACTTCTATGTGCCAAAGGCCAACATCCGTATTCAAGCCTACAAGGAAGGCCACACCATGAAGGGCGAGGGATATATCAAGAACCAGAACAACGAGGTGCAATTCGTACCCTCGCGCGACCTCGCCGGACTCCAGATTGCCGACCAGACCAAGGTTCGACTGATTGGTCGCCTGTGTGGTGGTGATATAGAGGGCGACAAACCGGTAGGCTTTGGTCTGAGCAAGAACAACCTGGGCGACAACCTCACTATGGTGTTGCAACTCGAAGGCGACAACACCTCGCAGATTGTCTATCACGACGACAACCCCGACAACACCACCGACAACTACACCATAGCCCTGGGTACTGACACCACCACCTACACCTTCGAGAAGAAACGCATCGTCATCCACCCCTCCACTGCGACAGGTGAGTTTGCCGTTGATCTGTTCCCTGCCAAGTATAAGATTACCCAGCTCTCGGCCAAGGGCTACAGCACCCTCTATGCTGACGGCGAGGGCTTCCAGGTGATGGACCTCAGCGCAGACTCGGTGATGAAGGAGAAGAGGTTAGAGGTTAGGGGTGAGGCCCGAGAGGTGAGCTACAACGCTATATATAAAAAGGTATATCACGCTCCGGTCTCTGTGACCTATCAGCAATCGCTTTTCGGAGGTGTGTATGACGTCAACTACATAGGCGAGCAGAAGATGAAGCTGCTGGACCTGAGCGGACAGAAGGTGACCTACGAGATCGCCCACTACGACAAGGAGACCGACCATACCACCTACACCTTCCTCCACCCCGTGTTCCAGGAGGGCAATGACTACACACTGCGGGTGAATGCTCACGAAGACTACTACTACAATGGCACCGACAAGACTCGCCTCGACCAGGTGGCGCTACGAGGCGGACAACTCGTGATAGCCAACGGAATGGAGCAGTCAGAATCGGGAGAACAGCCATTGAAAGCCCTAGATCTCGACACCCTGGGCCGTGCCACCTTCACCTTCACCGCAGGCAACCCCACCTTTCTCCTCACCGGCGACGAGGCCATCAAGGGCATCAAGATGCAGGTGAACCTGAACGGCCTCTACTACGACGCAGCTGTGCTGAAGGGCTATGTTGTGGGAACACGCACACTCAGCGACGAGGCCCTGTTGACGCTCGACGACAAGATCGACATCGTCGATGTCCTGCGTGACCCACCCGGCAGCAACAGCTATGCCTACCGCGAGGCAGGAACCACCTACACCTGGCAGTACGACCACAGCGAACTGGCTGAGACTGCGTTGGACATCTCCCTCACCACAGGACCAAGTTTCGACTGGAGAGCGGGATTCGGATACATGCCAAAGACACAGATACAAATCCTCGCAAGCGGGAACATCCACATCCCCCTCACCTACCGCTCGCTCACCAAGACCACGGCCGAGTACACCATGACACTGGAGGACCGTGTGTCCACAAGCAGCGACCCCTACGACGTGGGAGCCATGGCAGATGTCTATATCGGCAAGCAAGACATGTACACCATCAACGAAGTGGAATCGTTCTCCATCCTCGACGAGTCGGACTACAACATGCTGCGCGAAGGCATCCTCTCGGGAGCCATCAAAGAGATAGCAACGGGCAAGACCGACGACGACAAACCCTACTGGCTCGTCACAGGCAAGAAATGGAGCATAGGCAAGTCTGTCAAATCCACCTTCCAATACACACAGAAGCATATCCTGGGTGTCCTCATCCCCGAACTCGAGGACAAGATACGGCAGTGCCTACTCACATGCACCGAAGCCGAAGCCAAAGCCCTGGCCGACCAGTCTGGCAAGTTCATCTATCGCTATGTCTCCAGCACCGAGGCAGGGAGGGACTCGGTATGGCTGGACGGCGACTACATCTACTACAAGCTCTACAAGGGGAGCGAGACCGTCGATAAAGACCACATCAAGGACATGGCCGGCACCATCAACGAATGGCGCAGAGTGATCCTGGCCAACGAGACTGCCAAGGTCAGCAGGCTGCAAGGCCTGACCAAGGACGCCAAGGCAAAGACCACACTCAGCGTTGCCGGCACCACAGTGAGTCATTCCGAGTCAGCATCAAGCTACTACCAGTCCAACACCGAGTATGACCTCGGCACAGCCAAGGTATCGGGCAGCGGTGGTATAGCTCCCGGAAATCCCGACAGCGAGAACGACAAACAGGACAAGACAGACACCAACGAGATAGGCATCTATGGCTGGACGGTGAAGTTCTCGCTGAGTGGCGGTCGTTCTACAACCACCGACGACGACCGCAACTACTACCAGACCTCCAGCATGGGCATGGGCTACGAGCTCGCCACCAACAACAACGGCTACTTCGATGTGGATATCTACAGCGTGACACCCGACACGGTGACCGTAGCGTTCAGCGACAAATTCGACGAGGACGATGGCTATGCCGAGCAGACCGAGGAGGCCAAGGTACACAACTTCATCTTCATCCCTCGCGGAGGAGCCATGCGTGCACCGTGGTTTGCCGTGGATACCACCGTGGTCTATACCGACACCCACGGCGATCATGTGGCCCTGGGAACCCAGATGCTGCGCATAGACAATCCCAAGATACACATCGACAGCGCTGTGGTGAGCAACGTACCTGGGGACGAGAAGGCCATCCTCACGATGCACCTCTGCAACGAGACCGAGATCTCCGACCACTCCAAGTACCTCACCCCCACGGCCCTCACCCTCTATCTTGACGACGCCTCCAACCCCCAGGGAGCCAAGATATCCATAGACGGTGTGCCGCTCTCCGACGGCCGACAGTTCTTCCTCGAACCAGGGCAGAGTGTTACGAAGACCATGGAAGTGGTACGAGGCAGAGGCTACGACTACGAGAACCTGCGAATCGTACTCTCCGACCTCACCTACACCCTCGACCACGCCGCCACCTTCACGGTACACTACATGCCGGCCTCCACACCCGTCAAGCTGAGTCGCCCCGTGAGCGGATGGGTCATCAACACCCTCTCCGACAAGGACGAGGACGGCTACTACCTGCCCGTGGAAATAGGAGGCTTCGACATCAACTACGAGGGCTTCGACCACATAGAGATGCAGTACAAGAAGAGCACCGACGGCGACGACCAGTGGGTGAACCTATGCTCGTTCTATGTGAACGATAGTCTTTATCAGGCAGCCTCTGGAGAGAAACAACTGATAACATCCAGCGTGATACGCAACTTCAAGTTTCACGGCGAGAAAGACCCTGTAGAGATGAAGTACGACCTGCGTGCCGTATCGTTCTGCCGACTCGGCACAGGCTATGTCACGCGCTCCAGCGAGGTGATCAGCGGAATGAAGGATACCCGCCTGCCGAAGGTATTCGGCGTGCCTAAGCCATCCAGCGGAATACTCACCTACGAGGATGTCATCTCGCTGCCCTTCAACGAGGAGATAGCCTACAACTACCTCGACGAGACAGCCAACTTCCAGGTGCAGGGCTACACCAACAACTCCGACATCGACGAGTCGTCCTACCTGAGAGTGGGCAAGCTGGGTGGTGGCGAGACCAAGGTGGATCGCAACATCGCCATGCACGACTTCACCATCGACATGATGGTCCGATTTCCCCAGACGGGCAGCATAGGCTACCTGCTGAGCGTGGGCACTACCACCGACAACATGATACTCGGCATAGACGACTCCGAGCATTACATCTACGCCTGGATGAATGGCAGGGAATACCGATCGCCCCGCTACGAGGGGATCGACCTCACCAAGACACTCACCCACGTGGGGATGATCTACCATGTAGCCGACTCCACCGTGAGCTTCATCCTGGGCGAGAAGGTCTATGAGACGGCCACCGTCAAGGACTACTTCGACATCGTAGATATGGCCGACAGCCTCAAGGGGGCATGCCACGCCAACGGTCCCGTACGCATCATCTCGGCAGTGAAGGAGATGCATCTCAAGGACATACGTCTGTGGAACAAAGCCCTCACCCTCCACGAGATTACCAACACCAAGGGCAAACGACTCACCGGCACCGAACCGGGTCTGCTCTGCTACTGGCCGCTGGATGAGACTCAGGGCAATATAGCCGTAGATAAGGCTGGAGGTGCCGACCTCTATCTCACCGGTACCACATGGGAAACACCTTCTGGTCACTCTCTCCGGCTCGAAAATAAGAGCGTGACGCTGCAGCACACCGACAAGTTCCAGCGTGCCTCCACAGACGACTACACCCTCTCCTTCTGGTTCAAGGCAGATCCAACATCATCCGACCAGGCAGAGACAGGGCTGATCAGCCTGCTCCAGACTGGTCAGCAGGGCTGGAAGATAGGCTTCGAGGACGGCTGGCTCAAGGCAACTTCGGGGACTCGGGAATTCGGGAACTCTGGATCTCTGGATTCAGGAATCTCGCTCTCTGACCACAGCTGGCACCATCTGGCCATCAGCGTCAGCCACACCCACAACACCGCAGCATTCATGTTCGACGGTGCCCTCGTGCAGCAGACCCAGGCCGACAGCATTGGAGGATTTGCATCCGACATTGTGAGACTGGGAAGCGAAGGCTTCAAGGGCAACATCGACAACCTCACCTTCTGGCACGTAGCCCTGCCCGTGAACTACATCAAATCCACCTACAATGCCTCTCCTTCGGGCCACGAGATGGAGTTGCAAGTCTATATGCCGTTCTCCACCACACAGAAGAACGACCAGGGTACCATCATGGAGGTGTTCAGTCCGTACAACATGGTCATCAACTCCTCGGGCACATTCAGCAAGGACACCATGTTGGTGGCGACAGAGGGAATGGACGACGCCAGTGCCCAGGCTCCCGTGAAGGCCAACACAGGTCTCAGCAACCTGCCCTTCACCTGGACCTGCACCGATACCGAGCTGCAGATCAACATCGACAAGAACGACAGCGAGATCAACCACCAGCAAATCAACATCACAGTGCGTGGCGTGGAGGACCTCCGTGGCAACTCCATGGCCCAGCCGCAGATGTGGACCGTGTATGTGGACCGCAACGTGCTGACGTGGGACGAACAGACCATTCGCCTCGACCTCAAATATGGCGAAGCCGCTTCGCGCCAGACCTCTTGGCAGAACCAGAGCGGCAGGAATGTGGCCTACACCATCGACAACAACTGCGGCTGGCTCACCCTCGACACCGACCGAGGCGAGGCCAAGCCTACACGCTCCGAGACGGTGACCCTGAAAGTCTCCGACGGACTGGCTCCCGGCACCTACAGCACCGTGCTCTACCTCATCGACGAGAACGGACTGTCGTCGCCCTTGGAGGTGAACGTGACCGTCACGGCCGACGAGCCCGACTGGGACGTGACCACCGACCCCGAGTACAACAGGATGATGAACCTGGTGGGACAGGTGCGCGTGACCGAGGATAGACAGAGTGCCTACTCGCTCGACGAACGCGACATCGTGGCTGCCTTCTACGACAACGTGTGCGTAGGCAGGTCGTATGTCAAGGTCAAGGACAATACCTCCTACGTATATATGAACATCGTGGGCAAAGCCGACATGGACGGTTGCCTCCTCGACTTCTACCACTGGAACGCAAGCACCAACCAGACCTCGCTCCTGGATGTGGTCCAAGGTGGCAACACCGAGTCGCAGGAGGACGGCATCCTGTTCGTGGCTGGCGACGTGGTGGGAACCATAGAGAATCCCGTGCAGTTCGTTACCTCGCAGAGCAGGATACAGTCGTTCCAGCTGCAACAAGGCTGGAACTGGATATCGCTGAACGTGGCACCGCGAGGCAGCAGCGTGCAGAACCTCTTCGTCACCAACAGCCCCTTCACCAAGGGCGACAAGTTCACCACCATGAACGGCGGCTTCGTCACCTTCGTCACGGATGGTCGAGGCGGTGCCAAATGGGCTGCCAACGACGACGAGGTGCAGCTGGGCAAGGACTCGGTCTATCAGATTTATATGCAGCAAGCCGGGACACTCCAGGTGCGCGGAACACTCTACAGTGACGGGGACCGCTACATCACACTGCAGCGCAAGGGATGGAACAACCTACCCTACCTGCTCGATGTGGACCAGCCCATCAATGTGGCCATGTCGGACTACTTGCCCATGGAGGGCGGCAAGGCCATGCCAGAGACGGTCATCAAGAGCCACGACGCCTTTGCCATGGCCGGAACAGATGGTCGCTGGTATGGCACCCTGGAGTACATGCATCCCGGCGAGGGCTACTACGTTCGCCACACCGGCGACGTACCTTGTCGCATAGCCTACACCAACGAGAGGGTTCAAGTGGTTCAAGGGTTCAAGGGTTCTGAGGGTTCAAGAGTTCAAGAGGTTCAATCTCTAACCTCTAACCTCTCCCCTCTAACCTCTAACCTAACCCCCCCCTCCCTTGTGGGGAGGGCTGGGGAGAGGCGCACTCCGACCTCCTCATACCCCTCCTCCATGCCGATTGTGGCCATGTTTGCCGACGAGATGGAGAGCGACGAGACCGACGCACTGGCAGCCATCGTGGAGGGTGAGGTGCGCAGCCTGGCCTGGATGAGCGAGGCTGAGGGTGGTCGCCGACTCTTCTTCCTCACCGTGAATGCCGACGAGGGGAAGACGCTTTGGCTGGCCCGCATCCACGACGGAGAGATAGCAGGCATCTGTCCCACACCGCTCACCTACTCGTCCACCACCGTGACAGGGACCATGGAAAGACCATATGTGGTGAAGATGGATGGCGTGTCCTCAGCAACTGACGGCGATGTCTATAACCTGCAAGGAATGAAGCTGAACAGCCTCAGCAGCCATCACGGAGCAAACGGAGTATTTATTGTCAACGGAAAGAAAATCATGAAGAAATGAGAAAGTTCAAATGGTTCAAGTGGTTCAAGTGGTTCTCCTTCGACCAGCTCGCCCTCGCCCTCATCCTCGCACTGCTGATGACTGCGTGCAGCAAGGACGACGAGAAGACACAGCTCAGCATCGATGCCCGTCCCGCATGGACCGAGGTGACCCAGGGTGTGGTGCCTCAAGGCATGTACATCATCATGGATGCCGACGGACTGCCCACAGTGGATGGAGTGCGCATCAGTGTCCATACCGATGACCTCCTCGCTGCCTTCGTGGAGGGTGAGTGTCGCGGTGTGAGCAAGCCCTATGCCGAGATAGACGGCAAGACCCACTTCTACCTCAAGGTGAGATCCACCGAGGCCGACACGGGCAGCGTGAGCGTGGAACTGCGCTACTACTCGGCCCTGCGCCAACACATATTCACTTCCCAAACCTTCTCGTTCGTGGCCAACGACAACCTTGGCACACTGGACGAAGGATACCAACCCATATGGAAATGAAGAAAACCTTGACCTTAACGTTGACCTTGACGTTGACCTTGGCCTGCTATGCCCAGTCGGTGATACACTACGTGTCGGCCAACGGAGCAGTCGCCAACCCGCTGGCGAACTCTTTCTACGATGCACAAGGCGAGGCCCTCGATGTAGCCTCCAACACCTACGAGGACGACATGGGGACCCTCACCCTCAGTGGCGAGGTGACACGTTTTGCCGACGGTGCCCTCTACGACATGGACCTCCTCTTCGTCACCGTTCCCGCCACGGTGACCACCATGGGTGGCCGCGCCTTCCAGTCCTGCACCCACCTCCAGGCCATACTCTTCGAGTCGGATGCGGTACCGACAGCCAGCAGCTCCGACAGTTACGCCTTTGGCAGTACCGAAATGACCATCTACGCACCGCTCGGCGGCTACCAGGCCTACCACGACGCGTTCATCTCCAAGACCGGTGTCTCTTTCGTCTGTCTGTGGCAAGACATCACCCTGGGTGGCAGCGGCATGGGAACCTTCAGCGACACCTCCGCACAATGGCTCTACCGCACCGCCTACACCCCCAACACCACGCTCAAGGCCTACCGTTGCAGCGACTACGACGAGAGTACGGTCACCTTCGTGCAGACCGATGCTTCCCTCGCGGGACATGGCGTAGTACTCGTGGGGAATGCCAGCACCACCTACCGCCTGCTGCAGACCAAGAGTGAGCTAACCGCCGAGGACAACCACATGATGGCAGCCGACGGCAACATCATCGAGGATGCCTCAGGCAAATACATCCTCACTAGCGGCACCCACGGCATAGGATTCTATCCGCTGCAAGCTGGCACGGCAGTAGCCTCTGGCAAGGCATACCTCGACCTCGGGACATCCTCCAACGCCAAATACTTCACTATAGAATTCAACGACGAAACGGGAGTGGAGGAAATGGACTTCGGGAACTCTGGAAGTCTGGAGATCCCGAGATCCCGAGATCCCGAGATCCAGCATTCCAGCTACAACCTGGCTGGTCAGCGCGTGAACGCAGGCTACAAAGGCATGGTCATCGAGAACGGAATAAAATACCTCAGAAAATGAAAAAACAATACCTCACACCCGTGGTCAGGCCCCACCTCCTCGGTCCCACCAAGATACTATGCAACTCGGGTTCCACCAAATCGTCTAACGTCGGCTCCACCAACGTCTATGGGGACGACAACCCCGTCAATGGCTCCAACGCCTGGTGAAGACATCACTAACCCCTAACCTCTAACCCCTAACCGCTAACCTCTCATGACCACCTTTCCCGTCATACACGACTGCGCCGCGCTGCGCCAACTCATTCAGGAGATAGGCTTCCTACCTCTGCTGGACAGTGCGGTACCTGGCTTCTCGGCCATGGAGATTGTGGACGAAGACTGCCGCTACTCCACCGACCCCATCGAGGGCTTCGTCTGGCCTCTGTGGGAATGGAAGGGACCCATCATCCTCGAGGGCGACTGTGTCTATGGCAAGTTCTTCGGAGGCAAGGCGGGGTTCATCAGCCTGGACTGGTGGCCCGACTTCTGCAACTACCGTCGCAGCCGCCATCCCCGTCCCGACGAGGGGAGCATAGAGGACACCATCCTCGGCGTGCTGCAATGCAACGGGAGCATGATCACCAGGGAGCTGCGCAGCACCTGCGACTTCACGGGCAAGGGCATGCGTAGCCGCTTCGATGGCTATGTCACACGTCTGCAGATGGCTTGCCGTGTCGTCACCGAGGACTTCGTCTATCCCCAGGACAAACACGGACGTTCCTACGGCTGGGGCTGGTCGCTGCTCACCACGCCCGAACGACTCTATGGCCCCGACTCCGTACACTGCATCCACACACCCGACGAGTCCCTCCAGCGCCTCCACACCCACCTCACTCACCTCCTACCCCACGCCTCAGAGCGCGAGATAGCCAAGATGATAGGGTGAGCCTAAACGAAAACATACCTTCCATCGCAGCAGCATCTAAACAACAGAAAATTGACCACGGATGAAACGGATGGACATCCTTCGGTATCCTAATTTCCTCAACGGATACCTGATGGAATAGCAATCTACCGCCACCATTCACGCACATCTTACGGCTTACCCCCAAAAAATGCATATTTTCGGACCTTCCAACTAAAAAAACTCTCGCCCCTAACCTCTCGTCTCTAACCTTTTTTGTACCTTTGCGCCCGAATTCAAGAAAAGGACGCATGTACACCACCACCGACACAACCACTTGTGCCAGTTGTAGCTCGTTGAGCTACAGCACCCCTGCACCATATGCGGCAACCTTCCACACACTGGGAGATTGCCGCTTTTTGTGTACGAAGATGGTCGCCGCAAAATGGCACGCAGAATTAAGGAATAAAAGGAATTAGCTTCTGCGCGTTCTGCGTTTTCTGCGTGAGTAATTTTTAGAACCAACAATGGACAACAATTGAACCGATATTATCAACAATTTTATCACCGATTTATATCATCTATTTGGATTTATGTGTGGATTTATATCTGGATTTACGAACACGAATTACCACGAATTGAACACGAATTGGACATGAATTGAACTCCAAACCAACATATCACACAAAGCAACACCAACATATCACACAAAGCAAAACTACAAACCATATAAATCAAAAAACAAAACATTATGAAAAAAGCATTTACACAATGCGCAAGGTATTTCACCTTGCTGGTCTTAGCTCTTATGAGCTTCTCTAGTGCGTGGGGAGAGGATGTGACAAAGACTTGCACAGTCATAAGCTCTACATCTGCATTAACTACTGATCAGTCTGTATCTTTGGATGATGTCATTTGGAGCGTTGCCCTTGGAACTACAGTAGGCTCTCCATCAACAACCGGTGTGTCAACCAAGTACAGTGGAATCTATGGTTGGAAATACGGAAATAGCAGTTCTAAGTATTACAAATCTGTAACCCTATCTACCGACTATTTTAAGAACTATAATGTCAAGAGTGTAACAGTAAATATTTTGAATAATGGTAACGCGTCAGGAACCCTAACTGTAAAACAGGGTGAAACAACAATTGGAACAAACAACAAAACTTTTGGCGCATCTTGGACTGACCTAACAGCAAATACCACAGCCGGTTCTGGCGGAACTCTTACCATTCAGTATGAAGTTGCTCAGGCTTGCTATATTCACTCTATTAGTGTTACCTATACTTCCGGTCCAACTAAGCTCGGAACTCCAACTAATCTCACTGCAACTGGCGTAACGCAGAATTCTGCTACTTTGAGTTGGGATGATGATGCGAATGCTTTAAGTTACAAGGTACAATACAAGGCTGAAGGTGCTGATGACTATACTACGGTAAGTCCTAATCCGACAACAAACGCTTGTAGTCTTACTGGTCTGACTCTTGATACAAAGTATTACTGGAATGTTCAGGCTATTGGTGATGGCTCAAGTTATTCTGATGGTGATGCTACTGAGGATGCGAACTTCACCACTGCTTCTACTGAGGTGTATCAAATTAATATTGATGAGGTAACAGGTGGTAGCGTTAAGGCATATGTGAATGAAGTTGAGGTAACAACTGCTGCAGAAAATGACGAGGTGACTTTAGTGGCTGCTCCTGATGAGCATTACTCGTTTACTTCATGGTATGTTTTAGATGACGAAACAAATGAGGTGACCGTTACAAGCAATAAGTTTACAATGCCAGCAATAAATGTTACCGTTTCAGCCACATTCACCAAAGATGCATACTATCAAGTTTACCTCTTCTATAATAATGGTACCAGTGACAATGACTTCTATGCCCGTAAGTATGCTGGTGATAAGTTCAATTTGCCAAGTATGACAAAGACCTACACTGGCTATGCATTCACTGGTTGGAAGGCAAGCTCTGATGATCAGGTTTATGCAGCAGGTGAGGAATTCACCATGCCAGCACAGAATGTTGACTTCACGGCTCAGTGGGAAGAATATCATGCTTACACTGTTGACTTTGAAAGTGCTGCTAGTAATTATGACTGGACATTTAGTAACATCACGCCAAATAGTACACACCCTGGAGTTACAGCAAAAGAAGGTGATAAATTTGGATTGACATCAACGGCTAATGCCACAATGACCACAAATTTCAAGGTAAAAACTCCTGGTACATTGTCATTCTGGATTTCAAGAGCAACAAGCAATACAAAAGCATCTCCATGGAGTGTATCAGTGTCCACAGATGGTACTTCTTGGACTACAGTTGGTGAAAATGTTTCCGCAACTTCAATGAGTGTTGGCGAGTGGGTTGAAGTGACTCGTGATTTGAGTTCATATAGTAATGTTTACGTAAGAGTTACAAAGGGTGGCACTGGTACTGCTGCAAGATGTATAGACAATCTTATTCTTACCTACACCCCAGGTACTCAGTACGCCATAACAACGGCTTCTGTTGAGAACGGAGCTATCGAAGTTAGTAAGGCAACTGCTGAAGAAGACGATGCTATCACTTTGACAGAAACTCCAAATGATGGTTATAAGTTTGATGGTTGGAATGTATATAAGACTGGCGACAGCGAGACAAAGGTAACGGTTACTAACAATGCCTTCACTATGCCTGCATACGATGTAACAGTAAGTGCTTTATTCTCTGCACGTGTTGCTACCACCATAATTTGGCACCATGGTAAGAATGGTGCACAGACAAAGAGCACAAACACTTACACAGATGCAACTCTCGGAACACTCGAGGAGGCAAATGCAGTAAATGGTTGGACATTCGTTGGTTGGACAACACAAAGCAGTGTCTCTGCTTCTACTGTTCCTACATTGGTTACTACTTCAACAGTGGTTGGCGAGATTACAGACCTCTATGCTGTATATAGCAATGGTGAAGACAAGTTCCAGCTCGTCACATCTACCGAAGGTATTCATGATGGTGATATTTGTATGATTGGCGCCGCTGGCTACTACTTCCTGAATTACAACGGTAGTTCATGTGGCAGGACTAGTTCGACACAGAGTCTTACAGAAGGTCAGTTCACTTATTCAGAAGGTACAAAACTGATTCTCGAAGCAAAGGGCTACAACTGGGCATTCAAAACCAGCGAAGGCAAGTATCTGACAAGTGAAGCGAAAAGTGGTTCAAGTGCCCCTCTGTCATTTGCTGATAGCTATACTGGTACTTACGACAAGTGGTCGCTGAGTTTCGACGAAGGCTATGCTGTTATCAATAATGTTGACGGAAACGAACTTAATATCTCTTATTATAATAGCGTATTCAATACATACGACAACAAGGTAGTCTATCTCTTTATGGCTGCAGGTACTCTTCAGTACTCAATCACTCCTGTAGCAGAAACCATCAAGGTTACTTATGATGCCAATGGTGCTGATAGTGGTGATGTTCCTACAGATGCTAATGAATATGACCCTAATACAGAAGTAACTGTCCTGACAAACAGCGGAAGTCTGACAAAGACTGGTTATGACTTCACAGGTTGGAATACAGCTTCTGATGGTGATGGCACTCACTATGCTGCTGATGGTACAGCAAAGTTCAACATCACAATGAACACTACTCTCTATGCTGAATGGACAGCACAGGAATTTGCCGTTGCAGTGGCTTCAAATAGTGATGCAACAATCACAGCAACTCCTGCTGGTGCAAGTGCCATTACTGAAGGTTTCAATGCTGGTGTAGCATTTGGTACAACCGTAACCCTGGCATACAGCGAAGTTGTTGCTGGCAGACTCTTTGATGGTTGGGATGTATATAAGTATGGTGAAGAAACAACTAAGGTAACAGTTACCGGCAATACATTCGTTGTTCCAGCATACGCTGTGGTTGTAACAGCAAAGTTTATTGATGATCCTTATCTGTATGCTACATTGACAAATGCTAATATTACTGGTAGCAGTATTACTGGTTCTTATGCAACAGGTAGCATTACTAATACTTACGGTACATGGAATTATAATGCTTGTAAACAATCAAAAGATGATGTAACTTACATGCAAATCCGAAGCAATTCTACATTCAGTTATCTTCAGATTCCTGCACAGGCTGGTATGTTGGCTAAAGTAACCTTGCATAATGTAAGAAATGGAAATAACGGACAATATAGCGGAACTGTTTACTTCAGAACATCTCTCACAAATTCAACAAGTGAATATGTAGCATCTGCAATTTCTGAAGAGGCAGGCGACGATGTTGTTCTCTCTATTCCTACAGGATATCAGACTGGTTATATTATGTCAAGTGATCCTTGCCGCTTCGAATCTGTAACCGTTGCCTACGAAGAGTACAGCTACGCAAAGACCATCTCTGCATACAAGATGGCTACAATGTATCTGCCCTACAATGTCACGATTCCAGAAGGCGTAAAGGCATATTGGGTAGATGGGTCAGGCGTTGATAAAGATATCACACTGACAAAGATCACCGACGGCGTCATCCCTGCCTACACTGGTGTGATTGTCTATGCCGACGTGGATGCAGCAACGCCATTCAACTTCGACGTTACAGCCGAAGAAGGCAGCAAGTATAGCAACCTGCTCCTCGGCGTGACAGAGAAGACGGTGTGGAACGAGATTAGCAACTACGACGAAAAATTAACATACTACGCACTGAATGTTGTGGAGGGCACAGTGGTATTTAGTCAGGTAACAGGTGGTAGCTATGCAGCCAACTCCGCATTCCTCGGCTTGTATCTGGGCGAATCAAGCGTCAAGACACTGAGCATTTCCTTCGACGACGAGACAGGCGTAGCTTCGTTGTCAACAATCAACGATCAAGAGCCAACAGCCATCTACAATCTCGCCGGTCAGCGCGTCAACAAGATGGTCAAGGGCCAGATGTACATCATCAACGGCCAGAAAGTGCTGCGCTAAGCCCTAATTCGTGACAATTCATGTTTCATTAACGATAATTAATGTTCAACGATATGAAAAAGGTATATTCAACTCCCACAGTGAGCATCAAGGCCATCCAGGCCCACGCCATCATCGCCACCAGTCCCACCACACCTGGTTTCTCGGGAACCTACAACGGTGATGGAACCAACTTCGGCAAGTCCAACAAGGGCGATGACACCTGGAACAGCAACAACCGCGGCTGGTAATCCCGCCTCATTCCACAGAACGACACGGCATGAAGAAGCCCGTCATCTTTGCCTTGGCCTTGACTCTTGCCTTGACACAAAGCATCCTTGCTCAGGAGAGCAAGAGTGTCCGCGTAGAACTCCAGAACGCTCGACGCACCATAGTCTATCAGGGTGTCCTGGTGGTGGATGGGGAGGAGCTTACGCTCAAGGGGCAGACCCTCACGGCCTCTGGCGGCAACGATATTGCCGTGCTGGTCATCGGGGGTGGACACCTCACGCTCGACGCGTGCACCATCGTCAAGACCGGTGACGGGATCAGCCAACGCACACAAAACGACAGACAGGCTCGAGGTGGCGCTCAGCGTCGCGGTGGTGGCGGTGACGACAGCTTCAGCTTCTACGGGCTGAACAGTGCCGTGGTTGTTGTGGGAGAAGGCTCCAGGATAGACCTGCGAGGATGCACGGTCAAGACAGATGCCAATCAGGCCAATGCCGTCTTCGCCTGCGACGGAGGCAGGGTCACCATCACCGAAGGCATCACCATACGCACCCAGCGCGGTGGCTCACGCGGACTCTTTGCCACCTGTGCAGGAATCATCGAGGCAGATGGTGTGGTCGATATAGAGACAAAGGGTGCACACTGCGCTGCCTTGGCCACAGACCGTGGTGGAGGAACCGTGACAGTGGGCCATGAGGGGACGAAAGACCACAGCCGCCTCGTCACAGGTGGCGAAGGGTCGCCGTGCATCTATTCCACTGGCGACATCACGGCCCACAACGCCGAGGGCAGTGCCGCCGTGTCGCAGACCATGGTGGTGGAGGGTCGCAACAGCATCCACATCACCGACTGCAACTTCACAGGCCACAGTCCCCAGCATGGCGGCATCATGCTCTACCAGAGCACCAGCGGCGATGCACGCGAAGGGACCAGCACCCTCACCATGAAAGACTGCACCATCCGTGACAACAGCGGCACCACCATGCTGCTCGTCACCAACACCCACAGCATCGTGGACATCTCTGGCTGCACGTTCCTCGCAAAGGACGGAAGACCTCTCACCGCGGACGATGCCCTGGTGGTGTGCCGCAACTGCAACGCAGATGGCCGTGGTCACCACTGGGGACGCGAAGGCAGCAACGGAGGACAGGTGGACATCACCCTCACCCACCAGTCCCTCACCGGCTACGTCCAGGCTGTAGAGACCGAATCAGCAATCACCATCACCCGCGGCAAGAAGAGCAATACCAAGAAACTCCAGACCCGCGAAGGCAAGGGGCAGGTAACGTTCCAAACAGGATCACGTACCAACAATTATAAACAATAGTGCGCGGGGCGAAAGATATCCGTATGATCCGTTTGATCCGTGGTCAACGTTCAATTCATGTCCAATTAATGTTCCAATTATACGATAATTAATGTAGAGTTTTTTTTGACATTAATTGCCATTAATTCAGCCATTAATCATCATTAATTCATGTCCAATCCGTGGTAATTCGTGTTCGTAAATCAAGACATAAATCACCACATAAATCCAAATTGATGATATAAATCCGTGATAAATCATGCATAAATGGGTTTAGGACGAATTTAGGAGAGGCGCACCTTCGGTGCTTGGATCTGTGATAAATCGGGCATAAATCTATGATAAATATTTTCCCGCCCATTGTTGGTTCTATAAATTACTCACGCAGAAAACG
>R18__coassemble_1324_pt1 | contig 38512 bp, 32 predicted proteins | sample R18__metabat2_high_PE_031 | metagenome-assembled genome bin R18 | reverse complement strand
ATCGTAGCCGTCGTCACTGCACCCGACAAACCCGTGGGCCGCCACCAAGACACCCTTCAGCCTAGTGCCGTCAAGGTCTATGCCCAGTCCCAGGGTCTTCCCGTACTGCAACCTGTGAAGCTTAAGGATCCCGCCTTCCTCCACGAGCTCCGCTCCTTCCAGGCCGACCTCCAAGTCGTTGTGGCTTTTCGTATGCTTCCACGCGAGGTATGGGCTATGCCACCCCTCGGCACTTTCAACCTCCACGCCGCCCTGCTGCCCCAGTACCGCGGTGCCGCACCCATCAACTGGGCTGTCATCAACGGCGACTCTGTCACGGGCGTCACCACCTTCTTCCTCGACGAAGACATCGACACGGGAGTCGTTATACACCGTGAGGAGGCTCCCATCAACGACGACGACGATGTCGAGGCCGTACACGACCGACTCATGCACCTTGGTGCCCGCCTCGTCCTGCGCACCGTCCAGGACATCCAGCGCGGCGACATTCACCCCATACCTCAGGAACAACTCACCCTCGACAGTCCTCTGCGTCCCGCCCCCAAGATCTTCCGCGAGACATGTCGCATCGACTGGGCACGCCACACCGTACGCTCGGCCCATAATTTTGTCCGTGGTCTCTCACCCTACCCAGGAGCCTGGACTACCATGGAGCAGCTGCGCGGCGAGGCCGACACCGACCAACCCACCGTCCTCAAGGTCTTCGCCTCACGCCCCGAGTTCACCGCACACCGCCACCCCGTAGGCGCGCTCGTCACCGACGGACGCACCCTCTTCGCCGTAGCCCTACCAGACGGCTACCTTCACCTCACCCAACTCCAGCTTGCCGGAAAACGGCGCATGAGTGCCGAGGACTTTCTCAGAGGATATAAGGTATAAAAGGATGGAAAAATTATAAATTACAGCCCCAAACGCAAAAAAAACGTGACCGTTGACCGTTGGCTGCCTGTTTTTTCGTACCTTTGCACCGCATTTGGGAGCAACATCCCTTTTTCTTCGAGTCAAACACACCAAAAATACCTCACTGCCTATCGACGAGACATTACACTACGAACCAACTTAGTTTCGAGTAATGCAAGATCTGAGAATGGAGAACGACGAACGTCTCGTCCTACTCTATGAGAATGGCAATGATTGTGCGTTTGATGTATTGTTGCAACGCCACAAACAATTTGTTTACGCATACATTCTCACCATCGTATGCGACACAGTAGAAGCCGATGACATCTTCCAGGAGACCTGGTTGCGTGCCATCAATACTATACGTGCACACCGCTACAGCGAGAAAGGACGCTTTGCCAACTGGTTGCTTACCATAGCACGCAACTACATGTGTGACCTTAGACGCCGTGTCAAACCCATGGTGGAGATGCCAGACGTCAGGACAGCACAACGACTCTTTGACCGTCCTGACATGGCTGCTGGTAACGTCGAAGATCTCTACCACAACACCGAGACATTCGCACAGCTTGGTGAGATGATTGGTCGTCTGCCGCAAGCCCAGCAGGAAGTGCTGCGCATGCGCATCTACGAGGAGAAATCATTCAAGGAGATAGCAGCCCTCACTCACTGCAGCATCAACACTGCCCTTGGCCGTATGCACTATGCCGTCAAAGCCCTCAAACGCATGGCTCAGGGAGAGGATATGTTCGTCAGAGTCTGCTGAGGAATACCGACCAAGGTCGCCGTTCGGGGATGGAATCCACCTTGGTGGCAGCGAGGTTGGCGCGTCGGTCAGCCTTGAAGTCACGACGCATACGTAGGAAAGCCCTGCGACCCTGCCACACCGCATGGGCACTGCGCCACTCTCCCTTCAGTACAAAGAGAAGGCTGGCTGCGGCATCCAATCCCAGTCGCAGCGTCATCACCCACCACAGCTCGCGTTGCGGCAGGTTCTTATAGAGCAGCAACATGTTGTTGCGGAAATTGAGGAACGTCTTGCGCGGATTCTCCTTGGCCAGCGTTCCGCCCCCCACATGATACACCACACTCTCGGGCACACACACGATGCCGTAGCCCCGCGAGCGCAAGCGCCAGCAGAGGTCTATCTCCTCCTGGTGGGCAAAGAAACGACCGTCCAGACCGCCCACCCTGTGATAGACCTCGCAACGTATCATCAGTGCAGCGCCCGTAGCCCAGAAGATGTCTACGGTGTCGTCATACTGACCGTGGTCCTCTTCTACACTGTTCAGCACACGCCCTCGGCAGTAGGGGTACCCCAATCGGTCTATGAAACCTCCCGCTGCCCCCGCATACTCTAGACGAGTGGGGTCGGCATGACTGCGTATTTTGGGCTGACAGGCGGCCACATCTCGGTGCGCATCCATGTAGTGGAGTAGAGGCGTCAGCCAACCCGCCGACACCTCCACGTCGTTGTTCAGCAGCAGGAAATAGTCGCCCTCGGCCCACACGATGCGACTCAGAGCCTGGTTATAGCCTTCGGCAAAGCCCCAGTTCTGCCCCAGTTCCAGCAACTCCACGTTGGTGAAGTCCTGGCGCAGTAGGGTCACGGAGTTGTCGGTCGATCCGTTGTCGGCCACCACGATATGTGTCTCGGGACTGTTTGCTACCACCGAGGGGAGGAAGCGCTGCATCATGGCGGCGCCATTCCAGTTGAGGATGACGATGTGTATCATAGGTGTGCTGTCAGTGCGGTATGGTCGGCATTCCAACCTCCGAGGCATAGGGATACGACCTCGTTGTCGCGCAGACCCTCGTCAGCTGTGATGTCAATCTTGATGTAGTTGTCGGTGAAGCCGCTCAGGTGCCCCCGCACCTTGCTGCGTTCCAGTAGGACTGGCCTGCGCCGACCCTCATACTTGCGGTAGAATAGGTCGGTCTTCTCGTTACTCATGGCCAGTAGCAGACTGCTCCTGCGGTGCTTCTCTTGTGGCGTCACACTGTGGGGAATGCGCAGGGCCGCAGTGCCCGGACGTTCGCTGTAACTGAAGACGTGGAGCTGCGACACGGGCAGGTTCGAGAGAAACTTGTAGGTTTCTTCGAAGAACTCTTCCGTCTCGCCTCGGGTGCCCACGATGACATCTACGCCCACGAAGGCATCGGGCATCAGTTCGCGTATGCGCTCCACCTTATGGTGGAATAGTGCCGTGTCGTATCTGCGGTGCATCAGACGCAGCACCTCGTCGCTGCCCGACTGCAGAGGAATATGGAAATGGGGCATGAAGGCCCGAGACTGTGCACAGAACAGCAGTACCTCGTCGGTTAGCAGGTTGGGCTCTATGCTTGAGATACGGTAGCGCTGCACACCTTGTATATTATCTAACGCGCGCGCGAGACCGAGGAAATCCTCACCCGTCGTCTTGCCGAAGTCGCCAATGTTTACGCCCGTAATGACCACCTCACGCGCACCCTGCGCAGCGGCCTCCTCCACCTGTGCCACCAACTGCGCGATACTCCCGTTCCTGCTCCTGCCCCGAGCCATGGGAATGGTGCAGTAGGTACAGAAATAGTCACAACCGTCTTGCACCTTTAGGAAATAGCGCGTACGCTCACCGCATGAACACGAAGGCATGAAGCGCCTAATCTCCTTGTGTTGCACCTGTCGGTACTCGTGCATCCTCGCCCTGCGCTCCTCCGCCGTCATGGCCAAACGCTCGGCGAGGTACTCTGGTAGCAACCCCTTCTCGTCTGCCCCTAGCACCAAGTCTACACCCTCCATGGCCGCCACCTCCTCGGGTTGCAGCTGGGCATAACAACCCGTGACAATTACCACGGCACCAGGGTGCTGACGCACTAGACGGTGTATGGCTTGCCGCCCCTTGTGGTCGGCCACCTCGGTCACACTGCAGGTGTTGACGAGGCAAATGTCGGCCGTCTCGTCTCGACGTACGGGATGTGCTCCCAACTCGCGGAGCTGAGTCATCAATGTGCTCGTCTCCGCAAAGTTGAGTTTGCAGCCCAACGTGTAGCAGGCAACGGCCTTGTCGCGGATGACACTATTTAGCGCGTTTTTGGTCCCGAAAAGCATATCGTGAACGTTTTTCGCGGCAAAGATACGCCAATAAATCCCAAAAAATCCCTAAAAATGAAAAAAAGTCTTAAAAAGTGATACGTCGTAACGCAAAAAGTACGTACCTTTGCACCGTTTTTGAAAGCAAGGATTGTTTAACAATTTAAAAAACGAGAAAAAAATGAAGAAAGTTGCATTTATGTTCGTAGCTGCTATGGCTATGACTTTCGCTGCTTGTGGTAACTCCACCAACGCCAACACCGAGTGTGTGGATAGCGACAGTGTATGTTGCGCCGAGGCTTGCGAAGAGGTTGTCGAGGTTGTTGACAGCGCTGCTGAGGTTGTTGACAGCGTCGTAGCTGAGGTCGTTGAGGCTCTGTAATTACCCACGACTGCGGATACGCAATCACGAACAGGAGGTTCACCAGGTGAGCCTCCTTTTTTTGTACCTGTCCCTCATTCTCCTGCATCACTGCACGCACTGAAGGGGTCTAAATATCAACACAGATTAGATGTTTGCCCTGAGGGGGCAGCATCTACTAGACCAGTGTGTAGCAGCCGCAAGTGGTTGGCTTCTGGGTTGATATTATGCCACAAAAAAATCGTCCCATGCCTTTAGGTATAGGAACAAGCACAACCTTCTGGGTTTGCGCTTAAGCGTCGTAATCGGGCTTCTTCTTGTTGAGGATGATGTGTGCCACGATGCCGCCAATAACGAGCACGGCGGCAACGACCTGGATCCAGTTGAAATCCACCCAGTCCAGGAAATGGCTGACGATGAGAATCAATGCGCCGACAATCACGGCGATGATGCCATAGAATTCCTTCATAATAGTACGCGTATATCTATATTTACGCTGCAAAGGTACACAAATATATTCTTCCTACTACACATACACAACTTTTTTTTTGCTAAAAGTCGAAAAATCACCTCAAAAAGTCGAAAAACTTACCTTTTTCTTTGGTGGAACGGTCCAAAAGCACTACCTTTGCGGCGCATTTTTGCAAAATAACCTATTATTAACCATTCAAAGTATTATGAATCAGTACGAAACCGTTTTCATTTTAACTCCCGTTTTGTCTGACGATCAGATGAAGGAAGCGGTCGAAAAGTTCAAGACCCTGCTCACTAGCGGTGGCGCAGAGCTCATGAACGAGGAACTGTGGGGCCTAAAGAAACTGGCCTACCCCATCCAGAAGAAGTCCACGGGCTTCTATGTCCTGCTCGAGTTCAAAGCCGAGCCCACGCTCATTAGCAAGCTCGACGTGAATTTCCGTCGCGACGAGCGCGTCCTGCGTCACATCGTCGTCAAGATGGAGAAGTATGCAGCACAGTATGCAGAGAAAAGACGTAACAAGAACACTAAAAAAGAGGAGGCTTAAATCATGGCACAAGGTGAAATCCGTTATCTTACACCCCCCAGTGTAGATCTTAAGAAAAAGAAATACTGCCGTTTCAAGAAGAGCGGCATCCGTTACATCGACTACAAAGATCCTGAGTTCCTGAAGAAGTTCCTGAACGAGCAGGGCAAGATTCTGCCCCGTCGCATCACAGGCACCTCCCTCAAGTACCAGCGTCGTGTGGCTCAGGCCGTCAAGCGTGCACGTCACCTTGCTCTGCTGCCCTTCGTAACCGATTTGATGAACTAACTTAAAGTAGGAGTAAGCACTATGGAAATCATTCTGAAAGAAGATGTTTACGGCTTGGGTTACAAGCACGACATCGTGACCGTCAAGAACGGCTACGGCCGAAATTACCTTATTCCTACCGGCAAGGCTATCATCGCCAGCGAAGGCGCCAAGAAAGCTCTCGCCGAAGAACTCAAGCAGAAAGCCAAGAAGCTGGCCAAGATTAAAGCCGAAGCCGAGGCGCAGGCTCAGAAGCTCGAGGGTGTCACTGTCACCATCGTGGCCAAGGTGAGCAATCAGGGTACCATCTACGGCAGCGTCAATAGCGTACAGGTTGCAGAGGAACTGGCCAAGCAGGGCTTCGAGATTGACCGCAAACTCATCGCCATCAAGGATGTCAAGACCATCGGTACCCACAAGGCCACCGTGCGTCTTCATAAGGAGGTCAGCGTAGTCATCACCATCGAGGTAGAGCCCGATCCCAGCACGCCAATGCCCGTGAAGGAAAAGGTTGCCAAGAAGGAAGAGACTGCCGAGACTGCACCTGCTGCCAGTGGTATCGACTCCCTCATTGCCGAGCTCCAGGCTGCCAACGCCCCAGAGGAGGCCGAGGAAGAAGCCGCTGCTCCCGAGGCTGCTCCCGCCGAGTAAGCGCACCGCCCTCCCTTCCTTTCCTGGAAGACGGGACACATACAGCAATGCCGCACACCTCTATAGGTGTGCGGCATCATGTTTTTTTATGCTGGCAGCGCTTAGTCTCTCGTTGATAGCGCTCAACTCAGCTCCGCTAGTTCGGCCACCAGACGGTAGCCCTTGCCGTGTACGTTGTTAATCTCGATTGTGGGGTCGGCCTTCAGATGTTTGCGCAACTTGGTGATATACACATCCATCGAGCGGGCATTAAAGTAGTTGTCTTCCACCCAGATGCTCTTTAGCGCTATTTCGCGCTGCAGGATATCGCCCGCATGCACGCACAGCAATACCAACAACTCACACTCCTTAGTGGTCAGCTTCGTCACCTCTTCGCCCAGGGTTAGCGTGCGGTAGTTGGTGTCGAAGACAAACTTGCCCAACCTATACACGTCCACTTTGCGCAGCGGCTTGGTGTTTACGCGACGCAGGATGGCCTCGATGCGCAACACTAGTTCCTCCATGGCAAAAGGCTTGGTGATGTAATCGTCGGCACCGATGCGGAAGCCGTCATAGACATCCTCCTTCATATTGCGTGCTGTGAGGAAGATGATGGGTGTTTCGCTGTTGCACTTACGTATCTCCTGGGCCAATGTGAAGCCGTCCATCTTGGGCATCATCACGTCCAGAACGCACATGTTATAACTGTTGTGGAGAAAACCACGGAAACCAGCCTCGCCATCGGCATACAGGTCGGCCTCATAGCCCTTGGCCTGGAGGTATTCGCGGAGCAGCATGCCGAGGCTCTCGTCGTCCTCGCACAGCAGGATGCGTTGTTTGGTCTGTTCTTGTTCCATAATATTAATGAGGTTTAAGGGTTTAAGAAGTTTAAGGTTTTAAGGGGTTGGAGGGTTGAGGGGTCTGTGGTCAACCTTCTCTATTCACTGGTAGCGTGATGGTGAAACGGGTCCCTTGGCCCAATTGACTCTCAGCGCGTATTGTGCCGTGCATCAATCCCACCATATTCTTCACGTAGGCCAGGCCGATGCCGAAGCCCTTCACGTCGTGCTGCTTGCCCGTATGCACGCGGTAGAAACGCTCGAAGACATGGCGCAGGTCGTCGCTGCGTATGCCTATGCCGTTGTCGGAGATGGTGATGATGAGGTGGTCGCCCTTGTTGCGCGTAGTGATGTTCAACAATAGGTCCACATCCTCGCGTCTGTACTTGATAGCGTTGTCCAGCAGGTTGTATATCACGTTGGTGAAATGCATTTCGTCCACATATATCTCACTCTCTGCAGCCTCCAGCGAGGTCACCACGCGACCGTGGCAGCTGCTCATCTTGATCTGGAACGTCGCTGCCACATCGTCGATGACGCGGTTGGCGTCTACTTCCACCTCGTTGAACCGGATGTTGCCGTGCTCGAAGAGTGACATCTGCAGCACCTTGTCTATCTGGTAACGCAGCCGCTTGCTCTCGCTCTGTATCACCGCCGTGCAGTGTTGTCTCACGTGCTCCTCTATGCTGATGCTTCCGTCTTGAAGCATCTGGGCTGCCAGACTGATGGTTGTCAGCGGTGTCTTGAATTCGTGCGTCATATTGTTGATGAAATCATTCTTCATCTCCGTCTCGCGTTTCTGTCGCACGATGAGCCACACTGTGAAACAGAAAGTGAAGAACAGTACAAGGGTGAAGATGATCATGGGCAACATGCGGGCCACCACGCCCATCACATAGTCGCGACGGTCGGGGAAATGCAAGCGCAGTAGCCCCATCTTTTGCGAAGGGTCGTTGCGGAACAGGATCTGCGAGAAAGAATATTCCTCTCCCGTAGCATCGTATTCGGCACTGCGATACACCTCACTACCCCTGCTGTCCAACACCACGAAATGGAAGGGGATGGTCACACCCGCTGCAGCCAGCTCGTCGCGCAGTGTCGTGGCCAAGGCTTCGAAATCGATGCGGTGACGGAAGTCTTCTTCGCTGGCGTTGTAGAGCATGGTGTAGATCACCTCCTCCAGCAGGTTCTTCTCGTAGAGGTACGCATCGCGCATGAAACTCTGCAGGCGTTGACTCGTCTCGTCCAGCGATGTCGAGGGGCTCAGGCTCAGCGGTGACATGGTCGTGCTGCGACGCTCCTGGGCAGGAATGGCGAAGGGGTTGTCGTAGCTCTTCTCCTTCATCGAGGCGATGCCCGTCAAGTCCTTTTCCAGGGGAGAGGAGAGGGCGCGCAGGCTATCCACTTCATAGTCACTTGCTGTTGCAATACTTCGCAGGTAGTTGAACGTCTCGTTGCGCTCCAGGTTCCTGCTCGTACGGTCCAAGGCCCTGAATACACTCTCGTCGAACTGCTCCTTGCGCATTGTGATCATCGACGCGATAATACGCGTCTGAAGGATGAGCAGGCCGGCGAAGGAGATGCCTATGACGAGGCTGATGGCTACGATGATGCTACGTTTCATGCTGCAAAGGTAAGGATGTCTTGTTAAAATTAAGGTTACAAAGGCTAGATTTCGTTAACATCTTACGAATAATTAACAAAAAGACCTTTATATGTGTGTTAAAATGCACACATATAAAGGTCAATTGTGTTTTACCTACCAGAGTGGGGATGGTTGACGCCTCTTGCTCTGTTGCTCTACCCGTTGCTTGTCTTGCGGTTGGCCGTCTTCATCGTGGCGCCCTTTTTCTCGCTGGCCTTGGGAGCAGCCTTCTTGGCGGCGGCCTTTTTTGCAGCGGTGGCGTTGGCGACGGGGGCAGCGGCGGGAGTATTCAGTTCCTCGGAGGGCTGTTCGTCGACACGTGAGAAATCGTCCATGCCGTTGTCCACAAGGATGTTATACCACTGAATGAGTTTCTTTACGTCGGTGGGGTAGATGCGGTCGCCGTCGTAGTTGGGTAGTACTTCGCCCAGGAAAGCGAAGAGTTCGTCCTTCGAGGCCGTCTTGTAGTCTACACCGCAGTGTGCACCGTTCTCCTTCGTCTTGATGTTCTGGAATACGTTGGCTAGGGGTACCTCCTCGTCGTCGGTGTACATGGCGATATTGTCCAAGCCGATGACCTTGTCCGACGCGAATATAGGCATGCGGCGCTTCTGTGCGTCGATGCTCTCCACGATGAGGGCGTTGTTGCCGCGCGAGATGAGTCGGTACAAACCTGGTTTGCCCGCTACAGAAAGTACTTTTTCTAACATGTCAATGTGGTTTTATTTGTTTTATCGTTATTTGCTGTTAATTGTTCGACCATCTTATGTCGTCACCTCATTCGCGTTCAGCGACGCATCCCCATATATCCTGCAACTGCTCTTCCAGTGGCGTCGTGCCGTCGTTGAGGATGCGGTGATGGGCATAACGTGCCCGCTGGGCATCGGCGATCTGGTGACGCAGACGGTCGCTAATGGCCTCGCGATCCAGATGATCGCGTTCCATTACACGTCGTATGCGTACTGCTAAGGGTGCCTCTATGGTCACCACACGATCCACTCGCCGGTGGTAACCGCTCTCTATGAGGATGGCGCTCTCCAGCACCACGTCGCCTAGTTGTCGCCTGGCCCACGCTTCGAAATCCTCAAACACCGCAGGGTGTACGATGGCGTTCACCGCCGCCAGATGGGACTCATCGCCGAAGAGGTAAGTCCCCATTATGGCCTTGTCCATGCTCCCGTCCGTGTGCCACAGCTCTGGTCCCACCTCCTCCGTCAGACGCTCCCGCAGGGTCGGCGAGGACGTCATCAGGCGTTGTGCTTCCGTGTCGGTGTTATACACAGGCAGTCCGTAGAGCCTGGTGATGAGCGTACACACATACGTCTTGCCGCTGCCTATGCCGCCTGTGATGCCGTATATCATAGTTCCTCAATGCTCTCTGCCTCGGTCCGCTCTATGAGGAACTGGACCGTGGCGGGTCGTATGCGCACCTGCGACACCCCCTCGGGGATGGAACGCAGATGTAAAGGATAGACCGAGTCGCTCATACCCAGCAGTTCTTCGTAGGTTGCTGCCAGAACGAAGTTCTCGCTCGAATAACGATTGAAATCCTTAGTCCCTACGCGGAACGTCACGTCGGCCCGTGAGGGGAACGTGCGCAGCACCACCCCGGCAGGGAAATTGATGCTCTGTATAGGCACGCCGGTGATAGTCTTCTCGGTGTACATATCCACCAACGCTGTCACATCCACCTCGTTGGGCACCATCTTCACGCCGCGTAGTGCACTCAGTTGGGCATGCTGCATAGCATCCTCGCTGATGTCCTCGAAGTTACACGTTGTGGTATATACCGCTCTCAGCGTGTCCAAAGTACGTCTGTCGGCCCAAATTGTCACACTGTCGGGTTCGCATGTAACACCCACGAGGTAATGCAATTCATCCAGCGTCACCTGGCCCCGGTGTACTACGGGAATTTTGCGAGACGTCCCGCGCGTATAGAAGAACTCTAGCGTGTCGGGTTCTATGCCATCTATCGTCGTGCTTGCGTTCAGTAGTTCCTTCACCTGTGCCTCCACCCAATCCTTAGCCACGATGACATGACCGTGGTCGCGGCCATTGTCGTAGTCGGCAAAATCCAGGGCGATGCACGTCGAACCGCTGTTGGGGAAATAGTCGGCCAATTCAGTCCCTCGGTCCGTCACATGCACCACGACCTGACTCGGCAGATCCGTTGTCACGATGACGCCCTGGGGTACGTTGTCCAACCGCAGCGCAAAACGGAGATCGGTATGGAATGTCTCGTTCAGCGTCTGCACCAGCCAGAAGCATGTTGCCAGCACCACGAACACCAGGAATACGCCCAACTGCTTGCTGCGCCTATGCAGCAAGAGTTCTCTCACCGTATTCCACACTGTGCCCAGCCTGTTCCTGGTATCCATGGCCCTTCGCTTTCAAAGGAGAGTGAGGTTGCCTCACGATTACTTCCCTTCTGTTCCAGCGCTCTGGTTCGCGCTCGAGGCCGAAGCATAGACCGACCCTTTGTCAATGCGTATGTTCACGCCCTTGGAAATCTCCACCGTCAGTGTATTTTCCGCCTCGTTGATATCGCGTACCGTACCGTAGATACCTCCGGCAGTCACCACCTCAGTACCCTTGGCTATTTGGTTACGCCACTTCTGGATCTCTTTCTGCTTCTTCTGCTGAGGGCGTATCATGAACAGCCACATGATGGCGAACATGGCCACCAACATGATGATGAACGACCAGCCGCCGCCTTGCTGCGACTGAGCCTGAAGCAAGATAAATAATGTCTGCATATCCTTTTCGTTGTTTGTTGTTGGTTACACCTTATAATATAATAGTTCACTTCTGCAGCGTGCCCTCCTCCCTGCACTTCTTGGCCAGGGCATCCAGCAGACCGTTGATGTAGCTGCCACTCTTGGGGGTAGAATACATCTTGGCTATCTCCACATACTCGTTGATGGTCACCGCAGCGGGGATATTCGGGAACGTGAACATCTCGGCCAGTGCCGTCTGCACCAGCAGTACGTCCATTGTAGCCATACGCTCCAGCTCCCAGTGCTGCAGCACCGAGGTCAGCAAAGTGCGGTACGTCTCGGCTCCCAATACACTCGCCCTAAATAGCTGACGTGCATACTCACGATCCTCCACATCTTTGAACTCGGGCAATAGGGGCTGTTCGGCCCCCTGCGCCTCCTCGAAGCGATGTATCGTCTTCAGTACGAAGGTATCCACGATGAAACGGTCATCGTTCCAGTAGATGCTCTTCTCCTCCAGTAACTCATCCAGGTCCTCGTCCTTGGCAAACACATCGCGGTACAAGGCCCGCCAGAACTCGCGCTCCTCCTCGTATGTCGTCGGCTCCGTTTGTTCCATCCACGCCTGGTACACATTGCTCTGCGTGATGCGACGGAAGAACTGACGCACGAAATCCTCGTCGTCGGCCCACGTCTTCTTTTGACACTCCCTGAACGCCTGTAACTGCTCGTTGTTCCTTAGTTGCAGCACAAACCTGTTCGATACGAAGCGCAGGTTGGGACAGAAAGGCTCGCCCAACCTCTGGCTCCGTTGTTCCGCCATCTCCAACTGCCGTTTCGCCATACGGTGAACCTCCACCATCAACTGGAGCAGGTACATGTATAGGTCGTACGACTTGGAAAGGCTGAACAGCAATTCCTTCTCGCCAGCGTCCACACTTTGGTCGCTGTTCTGGTTGTAGGCATAGACAAGTTGAACAACTTTCAGCCTGATGAGTTCTCTATTAATCATCGTGCTTTTTTTCGTCCTCCGACGGGTGTTTGTCTCGAAATCGTGCGCAAAAGTACACAAAAATGTGTACCGCACCATGTTTTTCCCAAACTTTTTCGTTCAAAAGGCTTCCGTCCCACGAATTATTCCTAAATTTGCCGCGAAAATCAAGACAGGGTACCCACACCCCCAACCAATCAATCCCCCAAAACATAGGTCCATTCCCATCAACCAATCGTATAATAACACACTTAAATATTATCTCTCATGAAAGACTTTCAGAACCCCAGCGACCGCGAAATTCTCTTCTCACGCGCCATCAAAGCCGGCAAACGTATCTACTACGTTGACGTCAAACAGAGCAGCAAAGGCGACCTCTTCCTTGCCATTACCGAGAGCAAACGCACCGTTGTAGGCACCGAGGGTGACATTCCACAGTTCAATTACGAGAAGCACAAGATTTTCCTCTACCCCGAGGACTTCGACAAGTTTACCGCAGGCCTCACCGACGCCATCCAGTACATCGAGGATAAACAAGGGCCCGTAGAACCCCGCCCCGAGCAGCCCCGCACCGACATCCAGCTCAACTCCGACGACGTCAATATGGACGATCTCCAGTTCTAAGACACCCTCGGCAAGCACGAGCGCCAAATTCCCGCAGGGGGCGTCACTCAACGATGCAAACCCCGCGTGGCTTTTATGTTGCACTCTCAACCTTTGAATTTCTTGCGCCCTTGAAATCCTTAAATTTTCAACATCCTCTACCTCTTATATGAAACGCCACTTACTCCGCCTCGCATGCATCACTGGCACCTTGGCCCTCGCCTCGTGTGTTAACAACGACTATGACCTCGACAACGTCGACACCACCGCAGTTTTCAAGGTCAACCAACTCTCCATCCCCATCAACCTCGAGAGCATCTCCCTCAGCAAAGTCATCGCGCTCAGCGACGACGGCATCATCCGCGATACCATCATCAACGGCCAACGCCTCTACGCCCTCGTCCAGAAAGGCACTTTCGCCAGCGACCCCATCAAGGTGCCCGGCTTCTCCTCTGCAGCCCCCGCCATCTCCCCCGCACGCAAGAGTTTCACCATCCAAAAAGACAACCCCTCCTACGTCAAGGCACAAGGACTCAACCCCGCCACTGACGGTGCCACGCGCATCGCCCACGCCGACATACCCACCGACGTGCGACCCCAGTTTACTGTCAAAGCCGACAATATCAGCCCCTACGTCCAGGACATCGACAACGTCGAGGTGACCTGCACCATGGGTGTCGACCTCGAGTTCACCGAGATAGCCGACTTTGTCAAGTGCTTCCACATTGACAACCTCACCATCCAACTCCCCATCGGCCTCAACATCCAATCCGACCAGGGAACCTACAATGCCGAAGATGGAGTCTTCACCGTAGGCGACGTCACCAGCACCTCCCCCAATAGCTTCAGCCTCGATCTCCAGCTCCTCAATATCTACGACGAAGCCTTCGACTATACTACCAACAACGACGGCACGCACACCCTCCTCTTCACCAGCGAGATTTACGTGAAATCTGGTACCCTCGCCGTCTATGACACCGACCTCAACGTCTCCATTGACTGGAATGACCCCATCGCCGTGGCACAACTTATCGCCTCCCTCCCCTCCGAGATGGAATTCGTCTGCACCCCTCGCGTCAGCTCACTTGTCGGCGAGACCTTCACAGGCGACGTGCAGTATGACGTCGAAGGCATCGACATCGCCCCCATCCAACTCAACAACCTGCCCGACATCCTCAGTAAGTCCACCAGCCGCATCATACTCAACAACCCCCAGATCTACCTCAACGTCACTAATCCACTCATCAAAGAAGGCTTCCAGGTCAATGCACAGACAGGTTTCAGCATCGACCCCATCTGGTCCGATGGTAGCCGACGCCAGCAACCCTGTATGCCCGACGACGGTCGGTTGCTCGTCATGGACAAGGCCGACAATAGCTACGTCCTTTCCGCCAAAGATCCCGGTCAAGGTAATTACCTCGACGGCTACACTACCCCCACACACATACCCTTCGCTGCCCTCGACTCCGTCATAGCCTACGACGGCACCGACGCTAAAGGGCTACCCCAGAGCATACAGGTGCAGGCCATCGATGCCTGCGTACCCAGACAGCACATCGACGCCTTCCCACTCGGCAAGAGCATTGCTGGCGTACGCGGCGACTACACCATCTTCGCACCCCTCAACCTCAAGCAAGATGCCTTCTTTTGCTACGAAGACCGACTCACAGGATGGTCCAGCGATGACCTCAACGACCTCGCCATACGTAAGATGAGCCTCACCGCCACAATCGACACCGACGTGCCCGTGAGCCTCCAGTTCGACGTTACGCCCCTCGTGCTCAACGCTCGCGGTGAAGACATTGAAGCCACCAACAACGGCACCGTCATCCACGCTACACAGGCCGTGCCCGCCAAGGCCAATAAGCACAAGGTCGACCTCACCATAGAAGGCGACCTTCACCTCCTCGACGGCATGATCCTCAAGGCCACTCTTGGCGGCACAGCTGACGGCGGAGCCCTCAATGCCGACCAGACCATCAAGCTATCTGACATCCACGTCACCGTCGATGCCGATTACACAACCAACTAACTTCCCGACGACATGAAACACCGCATATCTCTCCTCCTCGGCCTGGCACTCCTCGCCAACGCCGCCATGGCGCAACAGACATCCTCTGCCTACTTTACCGACGGATATCTTTACCGCCACCAGATGAACGCCGCCATCGGCAACGATCAGAACTATGTTTCCTTTCCTGTTCTCGGAAACCTCAACCTCCGTCTCAACGGTAATATCGGCGTGCGCAACCTCCTCTACAACGTAGGCGGCAAGACCGTCACCTTCATGCACCCCGACGTAGCCACATCCACCTTCACCGACGGACTTTCCGACGTCAGCAAACTCTACCTCCAGGAACGCCTCGACCTCATCTCCGTAGGCTTCAAGGCCTTTGGCGGCTACAACACCGTCACCGTAAGCGAACGCTCCTACGTCAACCTCAACATTCCCTCCACCCTCCTTGTCGCCATGAAGGAAGGCTTCGGCAACCAGACCTACGACTTTGGTTCCTTCGGTGCCGATGTGCAGTCCTTCGCTGAGATAGCCCTCGGCCACTCTCGCGCCATCAACGAACAGTGGCGTGTGGGTGGAAAACTCAAATTCCTCCTCGGACTCGGCTCCGCCAACATCAAGTTCAACAAAGCGAGTCTCACCCTCGGCGAAAACGCCTACTCCATCGTCACCAATGCCGAGGTCAACGCCAGCGTGGCCAACATAGCCTATAAGACCGACATTGACGATCAAGGCAACGAATACGTCAGCGGTGTCAACCTCGACAAGTTCGGCCTCAACGGCTTCGGACTCGCTCTCGACCTCGGCGCAGAGTTCAAGCTCAACGACCAGTGGCGCTTCAGCCTCGCTCTTAATGACCTCGGCTACATCCACTGGAGCAACAATGTACTCGCCACTACGGGAGGCGACAAGACCTTCACCACAGCCGACTATTCCTTCAACGTTGATGACGAGTCCACTCACAGTTTCTCCGAGATGGGCGAACAGATGGGCGATGACCTCGCACGACTCTACCAACTCGAAAACCGCGGCGACCAGGGCGGGCGCTCCGAGATGCTCCGTGCCACACTCAACGCAGGAGCAGAATGGACGGCACCCTTCTACGACCGTCTCTCCTTCGGTGTATTCAACACCCTCCGCTTCGCTGGCGACTACACCTATGATGACTGCCGCATCTCCGCCAATGTGCGGCCCCTCGACTGGCTCTCTGGAGGTATCAACCTCGGCGTGGGCACCTTCGGAGCGTCCTTCGGCTGGATCCTCAACATTCACCCCACGGGCTTCAACTTCTTCGTCGGTATGGATCACCTCCTGGGACAGTTCACCACCCAAGGCATGCCTCTCAACAAGAACCTCCAGCTCAATATGGGCATCAACTTCCCGTTCTAACCGCTTTGTGGACGTTGAAACCTGCCGTTGACCTCTTACCCCCTTCAATTCCCCATGACCATCTCCTTCTTCCGCACCCTGCAAGATACCATCATCGCCACCCAGAGCCTGCAACCGCTGACCGACACCGACATCCAACGCCTCACTTGGCTCTACGGCGATGCCCAACACCTCGCCGAGACATCTCTCACCGGCTACTTCATCGGACCACGTCGCGAGATGGTCACCCCCTGGAGCACCAACGCCGTCGAGATTACACAGAATATGGCCATCATCGGCATCCGACGCATCGAGGAATACTTCCCCGTAGCCTCTCCCGATGCCGAACATGACCCCATGCTCCAACGACTCTATAACGGACTCTCACAGGACATCTTCACCGTTGACATCACCCCTGCGCCCATACAACTCATCCACGACCTCGACGCCTACAACGAACAGGAAGGACTCGCCCTCAGCCCCGCCGAGATAGCCTACCTCCGTCAGGTGCAGGATCAACTCCAACGGCCCCTCACCGACAGTGAGGTGTTCGGCTTCGCACAGATTAACTCCGAACACTGCCGACACAAGATCTTCGGAGGCACCTTCATCATCGACGGCCAGGAGAAACCCTCCTCCCTCTTCGCCATGATCAAGAAGACGACACGTGAGAACCCACACCACATCATCAGTGCCTACAAAGACAATGTCGCCTTCGCCCAGGGACCCGTAGTCGAACAGTTCGCTCCCGCAGACCACGCCACGTCAGATTACTTCATCATACGCGACATAGAAAGCGTCATCTCCATCAAAGCCGAGACACATAACTTTCCCACCACTGTCGAACCCTTCAACGGAGCCAGCACAGGCACTGGAGGCGAGATACGCGACCGCATGGGAGGAGGCACAGGCTCGTGGCCCATTGCGGGCACAGCTGTCTATATGACCGCCTACCCACGCACACAGCCCGACCGTGACTGGGAAGAACTCCTCCCCGTACGCCAGTGGCTCTACCAGACACCCGAACAGATCCTCGTCAAAGCCTCCAACGGTGCCTCCGACTTCGGTAACAAGTTTGGACAGCCCCTCATCTGCGGATCCGTACTCACTCTCGAGGTCGACGGCGGACAGTCGACGGCAGACGGACCCCTCTACGCCTACGACAAAGTCATCATGCTCGCCGGAGGCGTGGGCTATGGCACCCGGAGAGACTGTCTCAAAGGCTCTCCACAGCCCGGCAACAAGATTGTCGTCGTTGGGGGTGACAACTACCGCATCGGACTCGGCGGTGGCAGCGTCAGCAGCGTCAACACCGGACGCTACAGCAGTGGTATAGAACTTAATGCCGTACAACGCGCCAACCCCGAGATGCAGAAACGTGCCAACAACCTCGTACGTGCCCTCTGCGAAGAAGACATCAACCCCGTTGTTTCCATCCACGACCACGGCAGCGCAGGACATGTCAACTGTCTCAGCGAACTTGTCGAAGAATGCGGCGGACACATTGACATGGCACAACTCCCCATCGGCGACACCACCCTTTCCTCCAAGGAGATCATCGCCAACGAGAGCCAGGAACGCATGGGACTCCTCATCCAGGAAGAACATCTTGAACACGTACGACGCATTGCCGAACGCGAACGCGCGCCCCTCTATGTCGTGGGCGAGACGACAGGCGACGCACACTTCGCCTTCGAGCAGGCCGACGGTGTCAGACCCTTCGACCTCGACGTCGCCCAGATGTTCGGGCACTCACCACGCACCGTGATGACCGACGTCACCGTAACCCACACCTACCCCGACCCTGCCTACGAGCCCGCCCTCCTCGACGACTACGTCACCCGCGTGTTGCAACTTGAGGCAGTCGCCTGCAAAGACTGGCTCACCAATAAGGTGGATCGTAGTGTCACGGGTAAGGTCGCACGGCAACAATGCCAGGGCCCCCTTCAGCTACCCCTCTCCGACTGCGGTGTCGTTGCTCTCGATTATCGCGGACGACAAGGCATAGCCACCGCACTCGGACACGCACCCCTCGCCGGACTCGCCGACGCCGCCAGAGGCAGTATCCTCTCCGTGGCCGAGAGCCTCACCAACATCGTGTGGGCACCCCTCGAGGAAGGACTCGACAGCGTCAGCCTCAGTGCTAACTGGATGTGGCCTTGCCGTTCCCAGCAGGGCGAGGACGCGCGACTGTACCAAGCCGTAGAAGCCCTGTCCGACTTCTGCTGCGGCCTTGGCATTAACGTGCCTACAGGCAAGGACAGCCTCTCCATGACACAGCAGTACCCCGACGGACAGCGCGTCATATCCCCAGGTACCGTCATCGTCACCTCTGGCGCACAGGTCAGCGACATACGGCGCGTTGTCAGCCCCGTGCTGCGCACCGACCTACCCAGCCACCTCTACCACATCGACTTCAGCTACAGTCCTCTCGCTCTCGGAGGCAGTACCTTTGCGCAGAGCCTCGGATACATAGGCAGCGACGTCCCCACCGTCGAGGACCCGCAGCATTTCCGCGATGCCTTCCAGGCTGTACAGCAACTCGTGCGCGAAGGGCTCCTCCTCGCTGGACACGACATCAGCGCAGGAGGACTCATCACTACTCTACTTGAGATGTGCTTCGCCACACCCGAAGGCGGACTGTCCATCGACCTTGAGCCCTTCCGCTCACACGACATCGTCAAGATACTCTTCGCCGAGAACCCCGGCGTTGTCGTACAGGTCGCCGACACCAACGCCAAGCGCTTCGCCAACATCCTCGAGAACGCCGACGTCCCCTATGTCTGCCTCGGCATACCCACAGACGAACGACTCCTTCAGGTGTTCCACGAGGGCACCGAACGACAGTTCTTCATCGACCATCTGCGCGACGTATGGTACCAGAGCTCCTACCTCCTCGACCGGCGCCAGAGTTTCAACGGAAAAGCCGAAGAACGCGCCGAAAACTACAAGCTGCAGCCCCTCACTTTCCGATTCCCCAAAGGCTTTACCGGCTCGCTACAGTCGCTCGACCTGCACCCCGAACGCCGCACACCATCTGGCATCCATGCCGCCATCATACGCGAGAAAGGCACCAACGGCGAACGCGAGATGGCCTACATGCTCTACCTTGCTGGCTTCGACGTCAAAGACGTCACCATGACTGACCTCGTCAGCGGACGTGAGACACTCGACGACATCTCCTTCATCGTCTTTTGCGGCGGCTTCTCCAACTCCGACGTCCTCGGCAGCGCCAAGGGATGGGCTGGAGCTTTCTTATATAACCCCAAGGCCAAGGCCGCTCTTGACCGCTTCTACGCACGACCCGACACCCTCTCCCTTGGCGTGTGCAACGGATGTCAACTCATGGTCGAACTCGGCCTCCTCGGGCTCCCCGCAGGTGCCGTCACCATGCTCCACAATGACAGTCACAAGTTCGAGAGTGCCTACCTCACCCTTGACATATCACAGAACGACAGTGTTCTCTTCAGCCAACTCGCAGGCTCACGCCTTGGCATATGGGTTGCCCACGGCGAGGGCAAGTTCAGTCTGCCACTACCCGAAGATACCTACCACATCGCAGCACGCTACACCTACCACGAGTACCCCGGTAACCCCAACGGGTCCGACTACGACGTGGCGGCCATCAGCAGTGCCGACGGCCGCCATCTCGCCATGATGCCCCATCTGGAGCGTGCCTTCTTCCCCTGGCAGTGCGCCTACTACCCAACCCACCGACGCACCGACGACATCACACCCTGGCTCCAGGCCTTCGTCTCCGCCCGCACTTGGATCCTCAGTCACCGCTGACCTTTTAGTGTGCTATCGCAGCCACCAGCGCGGCCAGTGACAGCGCGGCAACTCCCACGCCCACTGCGGCGGCCACACCGCTGTCTACATACCAGTTGCTGTAGTAACTCACGGGATGGGCGTAATACACTGCGGGATCAAAATACTCGCGGTACCACCACCACTTGTTGTCGCGGTAATAACCCCAGCGACCACCGTCGTAGCGCACACGACCCTCCCAACCGTGTACCCAACCGCCATCACCTACGTGGGGATGAGCTGCGGGCATGGCATGGAACTCGCCGCCACCGTGATTACCATCTCCATTGTTGTGACCTCCGCCTACGTTCACACCATGATTATTAACACCGTTGTTGTGACTGCCGCCGTTGCCACCGCCGTGATTACCGCCACGGTCGTTCTTGTCGCCGCCAACGCTAAAGCCAACGCTGGAGCCCTTACCAGCTCCGCCGTCCTTATGGTTTCCAGAGCCAACGTTCACGCCAACGTTACTGCCGCCGCGTCCACCACGACTACCATTGCCGCTCACTCCACTGCGTCCACCAACACCGTCTGCCATCACGTTACCACTGCTCATCAGAGCCATCGCCAGCATTGCTGCGAAAAATACATTGCGTTTCATAATTGTAAAAAAATTAAAAGTTAAATAAATACTGAAAAACTCTATTTTTTGGGGCTCTAACCTCTCACTTCAAACTGCTTACGCAGCCCCTTTCTCTCTTTTGACACTGCAAAGGTACGGCCTTTTCGTCACTCTCCCACGGTGGTTTTCCCTAAACAAAAAGGGAAAATTCCTACAGCTCCACAATAAATCCATCCCCTCGCGCGTTATATAATATATAATGTAACCCTCATAACCCTTGCCTATGACCCAAACTTTACCCCTCCACACCTCACGTCTCACTACACTCTGCCACATTCTCTGGGACGACATACCCGAACCCTCTGACGCGCTCCTCGACACCATACGCGCCCACGCACACACCACCGTTGAACTATGAGACGCATCGCACCCTCTCTACTCGCTGCCGACTTCGGCAATCTCCAACGCGAGATGGAATGGTTCAACGCCTCCCAGGCCGACCTCCTGCACCTCGACGTCATGGACGGCGTCTTCGTGCCCAACATCTCCTTCGGCTTCCCCGTCATTGAACATGTGGCGCGACTCACCGACAAGCCCCTCGACATCCACCTCATGGTCGTCGAACCTCAACGCTGGATAAACCCCGTACGCGACCTCGGGGCCCACATCATGAATGTCCATGTCGAGGCCTGCACCCACCTCCACCGCACCATACAGCAGATCCACGAGGCAGGCATGCTCGCTGCCATCTCCCTTAACCCCTCCACACCCATAAGTGCCGTCGAAGAGGTCCTCACCGATGCCGACATCATCATGGTCATGACCGTCAACCCCGGTTTCGGTGCACAACCCTTCATCCACGCCAGCCTCAACAAGATCGCCCGTCTCAAACAACGCATCCGTGAACTCGGCACCGACACCCTAGTGGAAGTCGATGGAGGCGTCAACCGCACCACCGCAGCCCTTCTTCGCGACGTCGATGTCGATATCTTCGTCACTGGCTCCGCCGTCTTCGGAAAGCCCGATCCAGCACAAGAAGTCGCCGCCCTCAAACAACTCGTCAACGAGTAGTGACCCCACGCCCACCAACAACTATGCTCCTCGGCATGATGGGTGGGGCTGTTGTAGCCGCATCCTTCCGTGAGGATTTGTTATCTCATACCGACATCTGCTCTTGGGGGTGTCTGGGTCTGCTCGTTTTGCTAGCCCTGATAGGATTCGCTACCCATCGTGTTTGGCGACGAACGTCAGAGGCAGCATATCATCATCGTTTCTTTTTCCAACTGCTGCTTGCTCTGTGTTTTGTCGTGATAGGTTTCTGGCGTACCTTATCCACGATTGATAGGATACAAGTGGAATGGCCGCAGCAGACCGTTGTCATCAGGGCTGTTGTCACCTCAGAGCCCATCGAGAAAGAATACGGCTATACGTTCAGGGTACAAACGCTTACGCCGTCTTCTCATCACCTCCTCGCCTACATCTGGACATCGTCGGACGATACGCTTACCGCTTCCCCTACCATCCCTTGTGTGTTGGGGGATCGTGTCGTGATGAGGGCTCATATTTCTTCTCCGCACAACAAGGGGAATCCCGAGGAGTTTGATTATGCGCGTTGGCTTCTGGTTCAGGGAATCAGCGGTACGGCGAATATAGAGCATCTGCGGGTCATGACACATGAGGAGATGGAGCGTACTGGTTGTCCTTCGCTGTGGACGCGGCTACGCATTGGGGCACTCGAGGTGCGACGAGCTATGATGGCTCATCTGGAGGAATTGGGATTGACGGGACGTACCCTGGCCTTGGTGGCAGCGATGACACTGGGGGATAAATCGCTACTCTCTGCAGACATGCGTGAACTCTATGCCGATGCAGGAGCGAGTCATTTGCTGGCTCTGTCGGGTCTGCATCTGGGAATTCTCGTAGGGTGGCTCATGACGCTGCTGCAGGGTCCGTGGGTGCGATGGCGAGGACGGGGCGTGGTGATGGTGTTGACGGCACTGCTGATGGGAGGCTATGCCTTCGTGGCAGGGTTGCCAGCATCGCTGGTGAGGGCATGTCTCATGTCGATGGTAATGCTGGCCTTTGCGGGGCTACGGCGGTCGGCAGAGAGGAATAGCCTAGATGCCTGGGTGCTGACAGCCTTGACGATGTTTTTTGTTTATCCCCTTTACATGCTGGACGTGGGGGCGCAGCTGTCGCTATTGGCGGTGCTGGGTATCGCAGTGGGCTACGGCCCTGCTATGCGGTGGCTGTACCGTCGGTGGCGCAGGCCTATGTTGTGGCTGGGTGATCATGGCATGGCATGGCCAATGGAGATGGTGATGGTGTCATGTGCCGCACAGCTGCTGACATGGCCCGTGGTGTTGTATCATTTCCATAGGTATGCGGTGTATGGAGTGTTCATGAGTCCCGTGGTGATGGTGCTTACAATGGTGCTGGTGTATGGCGTCGTGGCGGTGGGCTGTATTGGCTTGGTATCGACATCAGTGGCAGGGATCATGACACCCGCATTGGAGTGGACGGCAGAGGCGCAGCAGAGTGTGCTGACCTGGCAGTGCAGTCTGCCGGGAGCGGTGGTGGAAGAGCACTGGGGACGCAAGGCCGAACCGCAGTGGCTGTTCTATAACAACGGGGTCTTTCCCTGCCTGCATGTGATAGGGAGCAGAGAGTCGTGGCTGGTGTGCCCCCTCGCCACAGGGGGGATGACGATGGAGGAGGTGGAGAGTCGTCTGCACGCCATCCCGCGGACGTTCTGGCAACGTCGGTTGTGGGAGAGGCCTACGCTGTTGCCGCCCTGTAGGAGCGTGAGGGTAGGGGAGACGAGGGTGTGCGTACTGAGTGGTCCTTCGATAATGGAATACACCCCAGAGGTGTGGTCGTCAGCGACCGAGGAGGATGCAGTGTGGTGGTTGTGTCGCGGCATACAAGGGTCGTTGAGCGCCATCCCCGAGGATTCACGACCCCGCATGGTGGTGCTGGATGCGAGTCTGAGCCGACGGCAACGCGACCGTTACCGCCGTGAGTGCGCGGCGTTGGGCGTGCCGTGCCACGACGTGGCAGAGCAAGGCGCGTTGGCGGTGAGTCTCAAAGCAAGAGGATACCAATGAGGGCGGAGGCGAGGAGGACGGTGATGGGAGAGAATTGGTGGCGTCGGATGGCGAGGAGGGCGCCGAGGTAGAGGAGGACGCTGATGCCGAACTGCCAGGGCGAGACGGTAGGGTCGCCGAAGTTGTCTGTCGTGAGCATGAGGAGGACGGCGGCGGCAATGAGGCCCACGATGGCGGGACGCAGAATGCGGAAGATGGCGACGATGGTGGGGTCGTTCTGGTGACGGAGGAGGTAACGCGCCACGGTGGTCATGATGACGAAGGAGGGGAGCATGACGGCGGTGGTGGCGATGAGGCTTCCGAGGATGCCAAGCCAGACGTTGCCTCCCTGGGCGGTGATGGCGGTGTAGCCAACATAGGTAGCCATATTGATGCCTACGGGTCCGGGCGTCATCTGGGAGATGGCGACGATGTCGGTGAACTGTCCCGAGGTGAGCCAGCCGTGCGAGGTGACTACCTCGCCCTGGATGAGACCCACCATGGCATAGCCGCCACCGAAGGCGAACAGGCCTATCTTGAGGAAGGAGAGGAGAAGAAGGAGCAAGGGGACGAGAAGTTTATGGAGCTCAAGGAGTTTAAGGTGTTCAAGGGTTCTGAGGGTTATGAGGACTCAAGAGTTTTCCGCAGAGGTAGCCGAGGAGCAGGGCGCCGAGGATGATGTAGATGGGGTTGAGCCCGAGGATGGCGATGAGTGCTGTGGCGAGGATGGGGATGGCGATGGTGTAGCGGGTGATGTGGGCGGAGCGGCCCAGGCGAAAGACGGGAATGGTAATGAGTGCGACGACGACAGGACGTATGCCGCGGAAGGCGGAGGCGACGAGGGGGTTGTCCTGGAAGCGGTGGAAGAGTAGGGCTATGGCCAGGATGATGACAAAGGAGGGGAGGGTGCAGCCGAGGGCGGCAGCGAGGGCCCCACGCAGGCGATGCTGTTTGTAGCCGACGAGAATGGCGATGTTGACGGCGAAGACACCAGGACAACTCTGCGCCACGGCGATGAGGTCGAGGAGCTCGTCGCGCTGAATCCAGCCGTGTTTGTCCACGACTTCGTGTTCAATCATGGGAATCATGGCGTAACCTCCACCGATAGTGAAGAGCCCGATGCGCAGGAAAGTGAGGAAGAGAGATGAAGGGTTCAAGGGTCAGAGTAGGAGGAAAATGGCGGGGGTTTTGCTGAGGTCGGGGAGGGTGATGTGGCGCCAGTCGTGGACGGTGTGGGTGTGGATGTATTCGGCTGGGGTGGTGATGCCGGCGGCGACGCAGACGCGGGTGTTGGGACGCAGGGTCTGCAGGAGGGTGTCCATCATCTTATGGTTGCGGTAGGGTGTCTCGATGAAGAGCTGGGTCTGACGTTCGTGCTGGGCCCGCTGTTCGAGCTGACGCAGGCGTTGCACACGCTCCTGTGGGTCGATGGGGAGGTAGCCGTTGAAGGCGAAGGACTGTCCGTTGAGTCCCGAGGCCATGACGGCAAGTATCATGGAGGAGGGCCCTACGAGGGGCACGACGCGCAGGCCTTGCTGCTGGGCCAAGGCGACGATGTCGGCACCGGGGTCGGCCACGGCAGGACAGCCCGCCTCGGAGATGACACCTACGGAGTGCCCTTCCTTGATGGGACGTAGGTATGCCCCGTAGTCATTCTGTGCATGTTTGCCCATGGGGTAGAAGGTGAGATCGTCGATGACGATGTCGGAATCCACACGCTTGAGGAAACGACGAGCAGTGCGCACCTCTTCCACGATGAAATGGCGCAGGCTACGGATGATGTCGGCGTTGTAGGAGGGCAGGACTTGCTCGTGTGGCGTGTCACCGAGCGTCACGGGTATGAGATAAAGTGCCGGAGAGTTCATGCTGTAGGGTTTGTTCCCAAAGGGAGAGGGTGGGGATGTCGTAGAGTGACCAGGCCGAGGCGAAGAGGAAAGTGAAGGACAATGGCTTCTGGTCTCCGCTCCATACCTGGGCTGCATCGTGTATTGAACCTCTTGAACTCTTGAACTCTTGAACCTTGGAATCTTCTAAACTTTCCTTGGCATAGCCCAGAAGGTGCTCGGTGCCTCCGAGGGTACTGACGATGGCTTTCTTCAAACCTTTGGGAAAGACGACGCCGAGGTAGTGCTGTCCGTTCATGGTGTTGGGATGGGAGAGGCCATCGGCACAGAGGAGGTAGCCCTGCTTGCGGTTGACGATGCGGTTGACGGCGACCTCGTCGTGGAGGGCGAGACCTGCTCCTGGAGTGACGGTTTGTTTGAGGCCGTGGTAAGTGATGGCGCAGGAGGCGAGGTGGGTGGCGCAGTCCTGAGTGATGAGGCGCTGCTCCCGTATGGTGTCGGTGCCGAGGGTGTAGGACGGCATGTTGAGGAGGACGCTGAAGCGGAGAGGACCGTTGTCCAAGATGGTGGCCTGCTCGTAATAGCCGGGTGAGGTGACGAGACTGTCCCCCCAGAGGAGGAAGGGGGCTCCGGCGCCGAGGGTGGGGCCTACGCTGTAGTCATCCATGCCGTAGCCGTGGTTGCGGTGGTAGGTGAAGCTGGTGTGTATGTCGTTCCACTGCTGTCCCACGCCAGCCTGCTGCATCTGGGCGTGGATGCCATAGGAGGTGAGTTCGCTCTGGTAGAGCTGGTCCTGGATGGGGTGGGGTGTGTTCTTGACGAAGGTGTCGAAGCCGAAGCGGGGTTGTTGGGGCGCTTTGCGATGCGAGGCGGGTCCATAGAGACGCCAGGCCGAACGGTCATTCTCCCAGGCGAGGTCGTCATCGCGCTGTGGGTAGAGGCGTCCGTTGGCGGTGAGGACATAGTCGGCGGGCTGTCCCTGACGCAGGAGGAGCTGGAGGCTACTGTGGGGTGCGAGGGTGCAGAGAACGAGGACGTGCCCGTCGTGGGTGATCTGGGAGGGTAGCTCGTTGCCGTCGGGGTCGGTGATGAACCATTCGCGGGCCACGCCGTAGCCGAGCAGTCGCAGACTGTCGGTGGTGGTGAGGTCCACCACCTGCTGACGGTTGTCGTTGCCCGTGTTTGTGACGGTGAAGGTGAGAGGCTCCTTGTCGGTGGCACGCAGCAGTGCGGGACCGGGACGGCCGTATCGCCAGACGGAGCGCGTGAGGCGCTGGGCATCGGGGGCTATGCTGTGGTTGAGGTAGCGCACCATCTCGCAGGCGGCCAGGAGCCATGCTCCCGTGCCAAAGGGGGCTTGGGAGTGGGCATCGACGGTGCGTGTGGGGTCGGGCTTCTCGCCTATAGGCTGGACGTAGCCTATGGTCCCGTCGGGCTGGAGGGCGGTGTGGCTGAGGTAGTGCCAGGCACGCTGGACGACGGGGAGGAAGGTGTCGGCAGGGAGATAGCCGTGGTTGAGCCCCCAGAGGATGCCGTAGCAGAAGAAAGCGGTGCCGCTGGTCTCTGGGCCTGGTGCATCCTCGGGGCAGAGGAGGGAACGTGTCCAGTAGCCTTCGGGTTGCTGACAGTCGGCCACGGCGAGGGCGAGTTCGCTGAAACGCTGAACGAAGAAGGGTCGGTCGGGGTAGTCCTGCGGCATGTCGTTCAGGACTTTAGCCAATCCGGCGAGTACCCAGCCGTCACCTCGTGCCCAGAAACTCTTGCCGCCGTCGGCGGTCTTCACGCGCGGGTAGATGTATTTGGCGTCGCGGTAGTAGAGGTGGTCGTCGGTGTCGTAGAGAAGGCTGTCGGTCCAGCGGAAGTTGGCGGTGAGGTGGTCCAGGTATCGCTGGTCGCCCGTGATGGTGTAGAGCTTGGTGAGGACGGGCATGACCATGTAGAGGGCGTCAGACCACCACCAGAAGTCGTGCTGGGGCAGATCGGCCTGATAGCCCATCACCTCGAGGGCTCGCTCTATCTTGTGGGGCGCGGGGACGAGGGTGTACATGTCGGCATAAGTCTGGAAGCATATCTGCCAGTCGCCGAAGAGGACATGTTCCTGGTCCTCGCCGTAGGTACGGTAGGCCCAGCGGCTCTTGTCGTCACTTCGGGCACCGCGCCAGTGGTTGTGGCGGCACCAGGTGTCGGTGTAGGCATACCAGCGTGCGTGGCCCGTGAGACGGTAGGCCTCCATGTTGGCGGTGTGGTAGGCGGCGTGGTCCCAGAAGGCGCGTGTGTGGGGCGCGTGGTCGTGTTGCCAAGTGTCGTTGACGCGTGTGAGTTGGGCCAGGACATCGTCGGCGGTGGGGAGATTGTTGGCGGCAGCTGTCAGCGTGCCGGCGAGAGTGAGGACGAGGAGGATGGGTTTCAAAGGTTATAAGGGAGCTGAGGGTTCAATGGATCTGAGCGTATTTCTGTATGGCTTGACGGGCGAGTTTGACGGCATCTTCCATGGTGCCCCAGAACTCGCCTCCTGCGGCGTTCTTATGGCCTCCGCCGTGGAAGAACTCGGCACAGAGCTCATTGCATGGGAAATCATCGACAGAGCGTGTGGAGACGCGGATGACGGGTCGTTCGGTGTCTTCGCGCAGGAAGATGCTCACGCGCGTGCCCTGAATTTGGAGCGGTATGTTGACGAAGCCTTCGGTGTCGCCGCTCTTGAGACGGAACCGACGGTATTCGGCGGCGGTGAAGGTCATGATGGCGGCGTGGTATTTGTGGAGGTATTCCATCTTGACGTAGAGGAGGTAGCCCATGGTGCGTACGCGCTCGGGGCTGTAGGTCCAGTACACGTTGCGGTAGATGCGGTCTTTGTCGATGCCGCAGGCCAGGAGGGTACCGATGAGTTGAAAGACCTCGGGGCGGTTGCTGTTGTAGGTGAAGGCACCAGTGTCGGTCATCATACCAGTGTAGAGACATAGGGCTTCGTCGTGGGTGAGGCTATCGTTGGCCTGCACCTGTAGGAGACAACGCATGAGCACCTCGCATGCGGAGGAGAGTAGGGGGTGCGAGACGAGGAGGGTGGCGATGTCGCTGGAGGGGTCGAGGTGGTGGTCTATGACGAGTCGTGGTGCCGGACATTGTTGAACGGCATCACCGAGGGTGTCGCCCATGCGGGAGAGTTCGGCGTGGTCCACCATGACGACGAGGTCGGCACGATTGAGGACCTCGTGGGCGGCATCGGTATAGCGGTCGAAGAGTAGGATGTCGTCGGCCCCTGGGAGCCAGTGCAGGAAGTCGGGGAAGTAGTTGGGGGCGATGATGGTGACGTCGGTCTTGCCGTGGCGCAGCAGCCAGCAGCGCAAGGCCGTGGCGGCGCCGATGGCGTCGCCGTCGGGGTTTTTGTGGCACGTGATGACGATGTGTGCGGCAGGGTCTATGAGTCGGTGCCAGCCATCGAGGTCGGAGGAGGAGAGGAGAAGGTCCAAGGGTTCAAGGGTTCAAGGGTTCAGTGCGCTCCATGCAGGGGGATCGACATGGAGGAGGTTCTTGACGAAGAAGTCGTAGCGTTTGTGTTCGCCGTAGGCCTCGCCCATGGTGTGGCGGGCTCCGGGGATGACGACGAGTTCGAAGGGCTTGTTGTGCTTGATGAGGGCGGCGGCCACCTGCATGGTGCTGGCGGGGTCCACGTTGTCGTCCAGCTCACCCACGACGAGCATGAGGGGACGTTCCAGGCGCCAAGCGTTCTCCACGTTGGAGCACTCGATGTAGCTGGAATCGACGGGGTAGCCCATCCACTGCTCGTTCCACCATATCTTGTCCATACGGTTGTCGTGGCAGCCGCAGGCGCTATAGGCGGCTTTGTAGAAATCGCCATGGAAGAGGACGGCGGCGGTGCTCTCCTGTCCGCCAGCCGAGCAGCCGTAGATGCCTACGCGGTCGATGTCCATATACGGGTATTTGGCTGCTGCGGCACGTATCCAGGCCATGCGATCGGGGAAACCTGCATCTTTGAGGTTCTTGTAGCAGACCTCCTCGAAGCGCTTGCCGCGGTGGCTGGTGCCCATGGCGTCGAGTTGCACTACGATGAAGCCTAGCTCGGCGAGGGCGTCCATGCGGGGCGAGAAGCTCTTGGGGACATAGGCGTCGCCGGGACCTGAGTAGATGTATTCTATGATGGGGTACTGCTTGGAGGGGTCGAAATTGGAGGGACGGTGGATGAGTCCCCACATGGGGGTGACGCCATCACGGCCGGGGGCTACGAAGACCTCTGGGGCGATCCATCCCGCTGCCTGGAGAGCGCTGATGTCGGCATGTCCCAGCTCGCGGTAGGTGTTGGTATCACCTACGCTGCGCACGATGGTGACGGGGGCTGTGGTGGGGGTGGAGTAGGTGTCGAAGAGCCAAGTGTAGTCCTTGTTGAACTGGGCACGGTGATTGCCTGCCGTGGGGGTGAGGTCCACGAGACCTTTGCCGTCCATGCCTATGCGGAAATAGTGTATATTGTATGGATCCTCGTCGGGGCAGTAACCGTTGGCGGTGAAGTAGATGAGGGCCTTGTCTTCGTCCACATGGAGGACATCGCGCACGCACCACTCACCCTGGGTGACCTGACGGATGACCTTGCCTTTGGCCACGTCGTAGAGGTAGAGGTGGGGCCAGTTGTCGCGGTCGGAGAGCCAAAGCATCTGAGCATCGTCGCGCAGGGTGCGCTGGTAGTAGGTGGAGTAGCGCACGTAGGTGTCGGCGGTCTCCTCTATGATGGTGCGCACCTGGCCTGTCTGGGCGCTCATCTCCAGGATGCGATAGACTTTGTGGCCTCGGGCGTTGTAGTTGAAGAAGATGCCCTTGCTGTCCTGGCGCCAGCGTAGCTCTGTGAGTTCGTACTGGTCGCGGAAGAGGGTGTCGTCGGGCTTGAGGACCTTGCCTGTAGCTACCTCGAAGATGTAGGGGCAGCGTTGCATGAGGGCATCACCGGGCTTGGTGTATTCCATACTGTGGAGGATGGGCTGCAACTGGGTGGAGGGGGAACTCTCTACGAAGTGGACGTAGTGCTTGGTGACGGGGCGTATGCGGTTGGTGGCGACGTACCTGCCGTCTGGGCTCCATTGGATGTAGCAACTGAAGTACTCACCTGCGCTGCCGTCGGTGCTGAGGGCTCGCATGTCGGAGCCGTCTGGACGGGCCACCCACACGTTGTCGTTGCGGATGAAGGCGACGAGGCTGGAGTCGGGCGAGAAGGCGGCTATGTCGGTCTCGCGCTCGTCGTCGGTCTCCATCCAGTGATGTTCCTTCACGGGTTTTTGCCAGAAGTGGCGCTGCCGCATACCCCGATTGGGCCAAGGTCTTTCGCCTGCAAAAGCCGTTTTTCGTCCTTCCTGCAGAGCCTCAGGCTCGTTGTCGGTGAGTGTGATGGTGCCGTCGGGGGTGACCTCGCCATAGTGCCAGATGCCGTCGATGCGGTAGCGGAAGTGGTTGTCGCGGAGCCATTGAGACTCTTCTACGCCGCCTTTCACGAGGGAGGCGTTGATGGTCTTGCCGATGTTGTAGGCACGACAGTAGTCGTCGAGGGTGCCTTGGGCTGAGGCCGATATGGTGCAGGCCAGCAGCAGGATGAGGGAGTATGTGCGTTTCATGGGGGCTGAGAGTTCAAGAGTTCAAGAGTTCAAGAAGTTCAAGGTGCCAACGTGACCCGTATGGAGTCTTGGAGAATGACGCGGGCGAATTGCTGTGGGGTAATGATGACGGGACCGGTCATGAACTCGGGTATATTGTAGCTGCGGAGAAACTCGCGGTGGAAGAGGGGCTCGTCGGTGGGGAGTTCGAAGGGTGCATCGAAGTGGCCCTCGTCGTCGAAATGGGCGATGAAGGGGCGGGTGAAGTTGCCGTCGTCGCGTCGGGAAGAGAAGATGATCCAACGACCGTTGCTGGACCACGAGTGGTAGCTTTCCACGTTGGGCGAGTTGATCTCTCGGGCGTTGCGCACCGCGCCTGTGGTGAGGTCCATGAGGTAGAGGTCCGACGAGGTGTGCCAGATGTGAAAGACACCGAAGTCGCCCTCGGTGAAGAGGAGCCAGCGTCCGTCGGGCGAGAGGCGCGGCAGGGTGGCGCTCCTGCCCTTGGCGGCGGCATCATAGACCAACTCGCGCGCCCCGAAGCGCTTGGTGGCGGGGTCGAAGGGCATGCGGTAGATGTTGTATTTCATCTCGGTGTAGCGCTGGATGATGTCGAACTCGAGTGTGACGGTGGTGTCTGGCGTTTTCCACTGCCCGCACACGTAGTAGAGCCACTTTCCGTCGGGGCTCCAGGTGGGGTAGCACTCGTACTCGGTAGTGTCGGTGGTGATGGGTGTGACGGTCTGCTCCTCGAGGTCGAAGAAGATGAGGTTGCTCTTGGTGTCCTGCACCTCTATCTTCTGTGCGTCGCGCGTATGGAAGCACTGTCCCGTGAGGTTGACGCTGTACACGATCCAGGGCTGTGTGGGGTGCCAGGAGGGATAGATGCCGGCGCTGAGGGTAGAGTCGGTGCGTAGGTCAAATTTCTGCACCTTGCCGTCGTAGGCGACGACCGTGCCGCCGTGTGTCTGCCGCACATGGAACTGCAGACGCTGTGGGTTGTAGTTCTGCGTGTGGTGACAGTTGATGCAGTGGCCGTAGTGCTCGTCGCCGTTGATCATGTTGCTGTAGAGGACGCGCTCGTCGTAGTCTTCCAGACAGCGCTGGTTGAGGGTGAGGTCCTCGAAAGTGACGTAGGAGGGCGATATGAGGCGGTAGGTGATGTAGGGGTCGATGCTGTCGGGGCTCACAGTCCAGAAGAAGGGGCTGTGGTGGCGCCAGTCATCGGTGTAGCGGGCATAGACATCTACGCGGATGGGGTTCCCCTCTGCCATGCTCCTCTCGAGCATGGTCTTCCACTGCCGCAGCCCGGGACATACGTCGGCCCCGCTGCCTGTCCATTCCAGGTCGTCGATGCTGATGCGGGTGACGAGGGCGTCGGCCGAGTCGTTGTCGATGTGGAAGTGGAGGGGTGCTATGTTGCAGGGCACGGTGACGTCGCGGTAGGCGGGGTAGATTACGGGCTGGATGTCGGCCTCGGTGTAGGACGTCGGCACCTTGGCTCCGCAGGCGACGAGAAAGAGGGCGAAGAGGGTGTAGAGGGGCCTCAGGGTTCTGAATGTTCTGAGGGTTCTGAGGGTTCTGATGGGGAACACGGCTTAGTTGGTTTTTTGACCTCTTACGAGGAAGTAGAAGTAGTAGAAGGTATGACCGAACTGTGGGTAGAAGGCCACGGCTTTCTGTTCGTCGCTCATGGCCCCGCACTTGGTGTTGAAGTCCATGAAGCGCTTGTAGGTATCCACTACGGTGGGACTGAAGGGCATCTGCGTGATGTTCACCTTGTTCTCGAGGTGGCCGTAGAGGTAGGCGGCTTCCTGGTAGTGGAGCGGCATGGGGTCGTTGGGGTGCATCTGGGCGTAGGTCCTGAAGCGGGGCCAGAAGAGGTCGATGTCCTTCATCTGCAGGGCGGCTATGAGGGTGAGTTCCTGAAAGTAGGGGTCGGTGCCGTTGCCGTGCGAGAAGGTGGATAGGAGGTACATCTCCACGAGGCCATTGTCTCCGTCCAGACGGTCGCGATAGTTCATGAGGTGCATGATGGGCACGAACTCATTGGTGAGGCGTTCGTTCAGCAGAGGCTTGCCCTCCTGTATGGAGGTCTCGAGGGTGCGCAGGTCCATGGCTTCGGGGTGGTCCAGCACAGCGGCATAGCGCTCGGCCCAGGCACGGTGGAAGGTAGTGCGGCGCAGTAGGTTAAGGTACTTGCGGGCCACAGCCCACTCGCGGTTGAGGAGGCTGGTGCGTGCCATGAGCTTGAGTGTCTCTATGCTCCAGCCGTATTCCACGCCGTCCTCCATGCACCAGCGGTAGCAGAAATTGGCTTTGCCAAACTGATAGTAGAGGTGCTTGCCGCCCACCTGGGGCAGATGCATCTTCCATGGTGCGTTCTGCGGGGTGCTGCCTTCGGGGTAGTGGTACATCTCGTTGCCGGCACGACCCAGGCGGAAGATGGCGATGTTCTTGTAGCAGACCATGAGGCGGGTGGGCTTCACGTCGCTGCGGCCGTCGCGAGCCACGGCCAAGACCTCTTCCCAGCGCCCCTCATCCACGAGGCGGTTCATGGCCATCTCCTTCTGGAAATTGGTGTCGTGGTACCAGACGTGTTTCACGCTGAGGTGGGCGACGATGAGAAGCGCTGCGGCAAGTCCCCAGGAGAGGATGGCCCCTCTGCGGTTCCGCATGGGGAGGAACGAGGCGGCGAAGGAGAGGACCACAGCCAGGGCCATGGCGTAGTAGGGGTGGCGATAGACGTCGAATGACTCCATGGCGACGCGCATGCTGGGCATGGCGGCCACGTAGAGGTAGTCGGCGTTGGCGGCCACGAAGAAGTGCTGGTAGCAGATGCGGGGGACAACCACGACGAGGAGGAGGGCCACGAGGGGTGCAAGGGCATCGGCAGCCTTAGGACGCTGCCCCCTCGTGAGGTGCTGTGTTCCTGCGAGGATTGTGGCACCCAGCCCCCACATACCCATGAGGGGGTAGGCGAGGAGGCCTACGACGATGGTCCAGCCCAGGTGGAGCCAGCGGTTGCGGATGAGGCTGGCCACCCACAATGCTAATGTGGCGAGGAAGAGACCTACCGAGGGCACCATCATGTGGCCAGGGAGTTTCTGGAAATAGACCCAGTAGCCCGTCTGGACGTAGGCGGCCATGAGGGCGGCGCACACCAGGAGGGGCAGTAGCCGCCAGGCTCCGTTCAGGTGGTAGGCACGCACGAGCAGGACGGTGATGCCCAGCCACAGCAACACCATGAGGGTGGTACCCAGCCACGGGTGGTAGAAGAATTGGGTGAGGTAGCACGACAGCCACGTCACGCCCCAACCAGGGTACTGGGAGAGACTCTCCCAGAAGGCCGTGGTGGGTAGCCACAGGTTGATCTCCTGGCTGCGCAGCATGAGCTCGCTCTCTTGTCCCACGAGGGCAAGGCCCGCGAGGACAAGGGCGAGGGGGATGAGAAGAAATGGAGCCGCTTCGCTCCAGCGGATTTTTTTCATGTTAAAAGTCAACGGTCAACTTTTGGAAACGTCCAACTTTCGAAGACGTTCGAAAGTAGTAGTCAATGGTCAACGGTCAACGGTTACGGTGTAGTGGAAGGTGTGGTCTTCGTACTTGGGCACGTACTCGTCGCGAGCCCAGGCGCCCCAGCTGTTGACGCAGCCCAGGCCCATCTGGAAGGCACGCACCTGCAGCACGGTGTAGTTGCGCTCCACGAGGTCGCCACTGTGCATCTGGCGGGCACCCTTGTCGGGGCCACCGTCGAGGTCCTCAATCTCGTAGGGGAGAGCAGAGCACTCCAGGTTGCCAGCGGCGTGGAAGGTGACCTTGGTGCTGCCGGCCTGCATGGTCCAGTAGCGGATGTCGGTGTGGTTGCCGCTCTCCTGCGGACGCACATAACCCATCCAGTAGCTGTCTTTGACGGCCTGCGTATAGACGCCGAGGAAGGCGTTGTCCTTGCGGTCGGCATAGTTCTCCACGGGTCCGCGGCCGAAGTAGGTGTAGGTGTCGAAGTCGGGACGGAAACGCCACGTCATACCCATGGCCATCATTTGGGGCTTCTGCTCGGCTTCTTCATCCACGTCGAGGTCTTCGGTGACGAAGAGGGTACCCTCGTCATCGAGGACGTAGGCCATGGTGAGGCGGGTACGGAGCTGCTCGCTGGTATAAACGACATTGACACTGTTGTCGGTGGAGGTCATCTCCTTGAGGTTCCATCGCGCATATTTCCAGGCTCCGAGGCGGTTCTGCAGACCTGCACCGTAGTCGTTGTCGGTGGGGGCACGCCAGAAGCTGGGCTCTACGCTGGTGTCGTCGGCCAGGATGTTACGGCCGTCCACGTCGTAGTAGTCGATGGCGCCGTTCTGCTTGTTCCACGTCACGCTGACACGTCCGGCTGCGAGGGTCACCCAGGAGAGGGCCTCGTCCTTGATCACCTTGCCGCTTTCGGCCATATATCCTGTGCCGTCGCCAGCAGCGAGCTGTACCTGTTTCTTGGCCACCACGAAGCCGCGACTCAGGAGACCACGGTCACGTTTCAGTTCGAAGCGGATATCCAGGAGTGTCTCGCCGTCGCCGGGGGTGCAGAGGGTGGGATCGAGGGCGATGCGCTGCTTGGCCTGCGGGGCTATGTTGACGTCGTAGTCTCCACTCTGCTGAGCCACCTGCGTGCCCTTCACGACCGTCTTGGTGACCACCATACGCACGTCATCGACGGGACGGAAGAAGTTTTCGTTGAAAACCTCCACGGTGCCGTCGGCGTAGGTGGCCCAGAGGTTCTGGTAGTAGTACTGTATCTCGTAGGCATGGGGGTGAGGCTTGCGATCGGCGGCGATGACGCCGTTGCAGTTGAAGTTATGGTCCGAGGCGGGGTAGCGACCGTAGTCACCGCCGTAGGCCATGATTTCGCGTCCTGTCACCTTGCTCACACCGCGGGCTGCCTGGTCCACGAAGTCCCAGATGAAGCCGCCCTGGTAGTTGGGGTGCTTGCGTACGAGGTCCCAGTACTCGGCAAAGCCGCCGATGCTATTGCCCATGGCGTGGGCGTACTCGCACTGGATGAGGGGCTTTTTGGGGTTGTTCTTGCAATAGTAGTCGCAGTCGTTGTAGCCGAAGTACATGGGGCAGAACACGTCGGTCTTGCCGTCGAGGCCGGCACGCTCGTATTGGACGGGACGACTCGTGTCGAGGGCCTTCACGGCGTCATAGGCTTTCTCGAAGTTGGGGCCGTAGCCGGCCTCGTTGCCCAGACTCCAGAAGATGATGGAGGCGTGGTTCTTCTGCACCTCCACGTTGTGCTGGTTGCGCTCTATGTGGGCCTTCTCGAACATGGGCTCCTTGGCAAGGGTGGTCTGGCCGTAGCCCATGCCGTGGCTCTCCACGTTGGCTTCGGCCACGAGGTAGATGCCCAGCTCGTCGCAGAGGTCATACCAGCGGGGATCGTCGGGGTAGTGGCACGTACGTACGGCGTTCATATTGAGCTCCTTCATGATGCGGATGTCTTCCACCATGCGTTCCATGGAAACGCAGTAGCCGTCGTCGGGATCCAACTCGTGGCGGTCGGCACCCTTGAAGAGGATAGGCTGGCCGTTCACGAGCACCTGGGCATTCTTGATTTCCACGGTGCGGAAGCCTATGCGCTGGGGCACGCTCTCGACGACGTTGCCCTTCTTGTCCTTGAGGGTCACGATGAGGGTGTAGAGGTTGGGCTCCTCGGCACTCCAAACCTTGGCGTCGGCCACCTCAAAGTGGAACGTTGTCTCCTGCGTCTGGAACGTCTCTACGCCCTGAGCCTTGGTGGCGGTGCCGTCCAGGAGTGTAGCCTCCACGGTGTAGCCCTTGGCCTTGCCGTCTGCCTTCACCGTCAGGTCCAGGATACCTTTGGCATCGGCGAGGGTGGGGAGGGCAAAAAGATCCTGCACGTGTACCTGCGGACGAGCATAGAGATAGACCTCGCGGGCCAGACCCGTGAAGCGCCAGAAGTCCTGGTCCTCGAGGTACGAGCCGTCACACCAACGCATCACCTGCAGAGCCAGTACGTTCTGCTCTCCGGGGACGAGGTAGCGGGTGACGTCGAACTCGGCCTCCATCTTGCTGTCCTCGCTGTAGCCCACTTCCTTGCCGTTCACCCACACCTGCAGGTTGCTGGTGGCGGAGCCTACGTGCAGGAACACCTGCTGACCTTTCCAGTCGGCGGGGACGACGAGCGTCTTGCGGTAGGAACCCGTGTAGTTGTTGCGCTCCTCCACGAGGGGCGGGTTGTTCTCGAACTGCGTACTCCAGGCGTAGCCGGCATTCTTGTAAATCTTGGTGCCGTAGCCGTTGAACTCGAAGAGGCCTGGAACGGGCATATCATCCCACTCGGCGTCGTTGTAGGCGGGGGCGTAGAAACCCTTTGGGGCGAGGTTATGGTACTGTACGAAGTTGAATTTCCACAGTCCGTGGAGCGAGAGGAAGCGGTTGGAGCGTGCCTTGGGATCCTGCCACTGCCACGAGTCCTTCTGCGCATAGATCTGCTGCTGCAGGACGGGGCAGGTGCGGGCTAGCTCTTCGGTCTCGTAGGCGAAGAAGGAGGCACGGGGTGCCACGGTGTTCACGCGTGTGGTGGTGGGGTTGAGCCAGTTCTCTTTCTGGTTCTGGGCCTCGGCCTTGGGCGTGCCAATGCACAGGAGGGCGAGGGCTGCCACGATGATGTTGTTGTGTTTCATGATATGAAAAATTTATTTATTAGGGTGTTTATGTGTTTTTCGGGTGCGAAGATACGAAAAAGTTGGCGGACTACCGCAGACTGAGGGGCTTTTTTTCTTTTCGTCGAAGATTTTACGTGAAATTATGCCATAAACCTCCACTTTGCCTGTAGACGGGTTCTATAAATGCCACGTTTAAGTACCTTCCTATAAGATTTGATGCTTTGTGCGCTATGATATGTTTATGGCTGTCGTTTTGAGGCTAAGGTGCATGCTGACGCAATAGAGAACCAAGAGCGTGGGCGTGGTAGTAACTGAAAAATGTCGGAAATGTCGGAAATGTCGGCATGTCGGCACAGTGGTTTTTTATTTTATATAAGCATCTGACTCGACCGCGTCGCAATTTGTGTGGGCAGTGTAAATAATCTTTTTATTAGGGGGATTATAGGGGGTTAATTTTTATATAATAAAAAAATATGCTACCGCTGTACTTGCTACTTCCGCCCACTAGTGCCGACATGCCGACATTTCCG